>Ga0137355_1000058_pt1 | contig 16784 bp, 10 predicted proteins | sample EasRivERMLT800_2_FD_104763 | JGI IMG/M metagenome (GOLD analysis project Ga0137355, IMG submission 104763) | Soil microbial communities from meander-bound floodplain in the East River, Colorado, USA - East River MetaG ERMLT800_2 | ecosystem: Environmental > Terrestrial > Soil > Floodplain ... | reverse complement strand
TTACATTAACCAGTGCTAATCCAGCCGGTCCTTGTGATGCAACATCAGATACTGTGGTTATTACCATAGATCCAGCAGTTGTTACCGATGCAGGTCCAGCTCAGACGGTATGTGCGAGCAGTCCAGCTGTAACGCTTGCCGGTTCTGTTAACGGCGGAGCCACAACAGGAACATGGACTGGTGGAACGGGAACCTTTGATCCTAACAATACAACACTAAATGCGGTGTACACACCAAGTCCTGCGGAGATTACAGCCGGAACAGTTACACTTACATTAACCAGTGCTAATCCTGATGGTCCTTGTCCTGCAACTTCTGATACGATGGTAATTACTATAAATCCTTTACCAACAGTAAGTGTAAATTCTGAAACCATATGTATTGGAACTGAGACAACATTAACAGCTACAACCAATGCTTCCAGTCCGACGTATTTGTGGAGCCCAGGCGGTGCAACAACTGCTTCCATAACTGTATCACCAACTGTGACTACAATCTATACGGTAACGGTGATAGACGGGGTTACGGGATGTGTAAATTCAGGTTCAGGAACAGTGACCGCCGAATCCTGTGCAAATGAAGGATGTACTTTAGGATATTGGAAAAACCATACTAATAGATGGTGTTCAGACTACACTCCTACAACATTGTTTCGCGTCGTATTTGTAAATGCACCGTCGGAGTTGGGTAATTTGAATACTTTAACTTTATTGGATGCTCTAAAATTAGGAGGTGGAAGTATTTATAATTTAGCTCGTCAGGGTGTAGCCGCTTTATTAAATGCATGTAGCAACGAAGTTGATTATCCAGCACCTTATCTAGACAACCCCCAATTAGTAATAGATGATGTTAACGCAGCCTATGAAGCTGGAGGAAGCGCACCTGGAACATTGGCTACTCAATTGGATATTCTTAATAACTCAGGATGTCCGTTAGGAGGAAGTCCTGCTACCACAGCTACCAAAGAAGAACATAAAGAAGAACATGGCGTACGTTCTGAAGCTGGTTTTACTGCGTATCCGGTTCCATTCAAAGACAGATTGGTTATCAAATATAATTTTGACTACAGTTCTGATGTGAAAATTGAAGTGTTCAATGCACAAGGTAGGTTGGTGCTTTCTAAAACCGATACTGATGCTTACTTGAATAAAGAAATTACGCTGCGCATTAATTCGGATATAGGAAGTGAGCAAATTTATATTGTGAAACTGACTACCAACAGAGGAAGCAGCACCAAAAAAGTAATGTCTTCATCCAGATAATTTTTAAAAATAACTTAACTGAAAAGCATCCGAACCAACGGATGCTTTTTTATTTAGGTTACACCTCGATTAGATAGAAGTGAATTTTACTTACCTCAAACTTGTCATTTCGACGAAGGAGAAACGTTAGTTCAGCGGAGCTAAATCTCATAATGCGATTTCTCCTTCGTCGAAATGACAAACTGTATGGACACGCTGTGCGGAATAACTGTGCGGAGATTCCTCTTTTTCGTTATCTATCAAAAATAGTTTGAAACGTATTATAATACGTCATATAAGGTATAAAAAGTGGTTTGAGACATATTATAATACGTCATATAACCTATAAAAATGGGTTGCGAATCTATTATAATACGTCATATAAGGTATAAAAAGTGGTTTGAGACATATTATAATACGTCATATAATATATAAAAAGTGGTTGTGAACGTATTATAATAGGTCGGATAACCTATTAAAAGTGGTTATGAACCTATTATAATACGTCACATGACCTATAAAAAGTGGTTATGAACGTATTATAATAGGTTGGATAACCTATTAAAAGTAGTTTGAAACGTATTATAATACGTAAAGCAAGGTATAAAAAGTAGTTTAGAGCGTATTATCATGGGTTATTCAAAAAAGATTGGCACGCCATCATTACGGGCGGAAGATAGGTTGCTCCATTCTACACAATGACAACCATAAAAAAGCCGATAAGATTTTTTCTTACCGGCTCAAAAAATGTGGTATTATTTGGAGTTATGCAATTACATTCTCATCTTCCTTTTTTGCAGTTTGTGTGCTGCCTGTAGGTCTTCCCGCAAAAAACTGTCCCACTTCGGATACCTTGACTTGATAACCCGTAGCATTGGTACTAGCTTTATATTTGGCATAATCATAGTCGTTTAGCGATGCCTGGTAGTTATCCCAGTCATGAAGAATTTTGGCATTATTCATACCGTCCATCAGGCTTTGAAGGCGTTGAATGGTAGTTTGCAAAAAAGCGCGAGTGTCAAAATCATTGGCAAACTCGATCCAATCTACATCTGGGCTACTCAAATTGGGCTGACTGTCCCTATAGTCTTTTACCTTATTGATGATGAGTTTGTTTTGCTCGTTTACGCTACCATACTGTTGGCGTTCTTCGGGCGAAAGATTGGCTAATTTGGTACTTAATGCAGTTTCTAATGAAGTAACTGCGGTGTTTACGGCTGTTTTTTCGGCTGCCGTAAAGTTTCTGCTGTCAAGATTGGTAAATGGCATATTTTTTTATTATTAGTTAATATCGTACAATTTATAAATTTAATATTTAGTAGCCAAAAGTTTACAAACAAAAAAATCAAAAAAACAGAACTTATTTTGCTTAAATAGGCAGAAGCCCTATTTATACTTGTGGGTACACGCTAGGATGGCTATCGGGGGAGAGCCCTTGTGTCTTGAAGGCTTCTCGATACAGTTTTAAACATTAAAGCTATCGCATTAATGTTTAAAATTACTACCATTGACGTTTTTTATCATCCTAACAATCTGCAAACTTGTCATGCTGACGAAGGAAGCATCCCCACAAGACACGAGCGATAGCGAACTGGCGAAGCAAACTCCGCATTGTATAGGACTTAGTTTGTAGATATACTAACGGAGATCCCTCCTTCGTCGGGATGACAATATCGGGTATAGGTGTTGGGTGATATCTCGGCATCAGCCTGACTACTTGAATGTCATTTATATTGCTTTTTTTGTAAAAAAATTATGCCTCGAAGTGACGGCTGAAACAGCTTAACTTAACCTGAATTAAGCAATAGAAAATTATTCCACGAAGATTCGCAAAATCGCTCTAAGATTCACAAAGATCAACTCCAGTTTTTACCCATTTTCAAAGAAACTTTGAGGTTCTTTGCGTGTTCTTTGTGAAACTTTGCGAAACAAATAGCTAATGTGGAATCTGGGCTTAATGACATTAATTGTTGAACTGCTTGTGCGATCTCTCTCCAGATGCTTCGGGATCGAGACGAACTGTGAGGAGGCAAACTGCGCGGAATGGCAATCAGGATGCTTCGACTTAAACTGATAACCATAGTTATTTGAACAAGGAAGTGGTACTCGACCTCAAATTAAAAGGTGGAAAAGAGCAAGTTTATATTGTGAAACTGAATACCAACAGAGGAAGCAATACTAAAAAAGTTGTGACTTCAAAATAATAATAATAATAGAATGATCTTAACTGAAAAGCCTCCTAAACCAAGGGCGTTTGTTTTGGTGTTATATCAAGTATATTTAAATTTGTCTTATTCCAAATGCCACACTGCGCCTGTAGGGATTACGTAAATGGTTTTGACTAGTACTAACTATAAAAAAGCATACTGTTTTATAATTCTATATGGTATGAAAACAGCGCGATTCGATATTGTAATAATCATTTGGAGTATGTAATAATTTCCTAAAATAGAAACTAAAATTTCGCATACAATATTGATAATCAATCAATTATACTTATGTGATATTACTCTCACAATACGCTGATTATCAATAGTTTAACAAATATAGTAATTTTGTAATATATTGAAAATCAAATAGATACGATTTATATAATCAAAATACTTGGTGAGCTTATTTTTTTTTAGAGCGTTTTAACTTAATTTTGTTAGATGAATAAAGAATAAAATAATGAAAAGTGTTATTATATCCAATTTTCATCCCGTTCTGGCGGGAAAATTAATCGATCAAAAAAAGCTCAATCAATACACCAAGTTTCTATATTATCATTTTCAAAATATCCCAAAATCGGATACTGCAGAAAGTGAGGTCATTGATAGGAAACCTGTTAGTTTTGAGTTTATTTCAGATCATGTGGATAAGTATTCCGTTTCTTCAGAAAACATTAATAACAGACAGCTTTTAATTTTTGAAGAGGTTGAAAATTTTATTGAAAATGAAATGGATGTTACTTTACCTTCCAACTATCATTTTCCTCCCAGTTTTGAAGTTAAATCGGGGAATTTTTTTGGGCCCAAAATAGAGGTTCGAATGGAATGGTTTAAAAGAAAAATGGGTTACGTTTTTGATCAATTTTATTCTAATGTGACTACCAGACCTGAAAATCTTATACATGTCACTTGTTCAGGCTATGCTTCACCCAGTATTGCGCAGGAAGCGGTAATAGAAAGAAAATGGGGTACAGTTCAAGTCACCCATTCCTATCATATGGGTTGTTATGGAGCTTTTCCCGCGATTCGTACCGCAAGTAGCTTAATATGTTCCAGCCCAATTAACGGAAGAGCAGATGTGGTTCATACGGAATTGTTATCCGCTCACTTAAATTTAACTGGATTTTCTGCAGCCAATACCATGATTTGCTCACTCTTTGCAGATGGGTTTATTGGTTATTCTTTGTATGAAGAGGAATCTTTTATGAATGATGATACAATTCAAGAGAAAAAAGGATTGCGAATTTTAGCGTTCCATGAGGTTATCATTCCGGATTCATTGGAGGATATGTCTTGGGATTTAGGAGAATATAATTTTTTAATGACTCTTTCTAAACGGGTTCCTGTTTTTATCCGTAAAAACATCAAATCCTTTTTGACGAAACTTTGTAAAAAAGGGGATGTAGATCTTGAAGAACAGAAAGCTAATATGCATTTTGCAATTCACCCCGGCGGTCCTAAAATTATTGATTATGTGGTTGATGAAGTGGGACTTAGTAGGGATCAAGCCAGTTGGTCGTATGAAATATTGCGTCGCCAGGGAAATATGTCTTCAGCAACCATTCCTCATATTTTTAATGAAATTATAAATGATCCAGCCATAGTATCAGGAACAAAAATTGTAGCGATGGCATTTGGCCCTGGCCTTACAGCCACTGGATTATTACTTGAAAAAATATAATTTTTTTAAATACGATTACTTAAGGAAGGAAGTTTAGGTTTTGATTTATTCTTAAAGATAACCATAGAAGGGGGCAGCAATGAAACAGTGGAGGTAGACGTGTTTGACACATTTGGCAGAATGGTGAGGCATATCGAGAAAAGTGATAGCTAGCCTATAGTGTTTGGGGAAGAGCTGCCAACAGGCGCTTATATTGCAATAGTCAGTCAGGGTGCTAACCAAGAAATGGTTAGGCTGATAAAAGAATAAAGCTATTTTAAAAAAATAGATCAAAGCCATCTCGGATAAAATCTGGGATGGCTTTTTAATTAGAATTGTGATTTTATTTAATATCTGGTTATCAGTGAAATAGAAATATTTTTCTTTAAATTTCAAAAAAAGTTTTTTTTTGGTTTGGTTTTTGGAATACATTTAGCAAAACTTATAAAAATATAGACTATGAAAAAAATAATTTTACTATTTGCAGTACTTGGGATGATAATGGTTTCGAGTTGTGAAGGCCCTCCAGGCCCTCCAGGAATGCCAGGACAAGATGGACTGGACGGACAAGACGGGTTAATAGGTGAAGTATTTGAGCTTAAAAACGTGAACTTTGATTATAACGCTATAGATGGTTATAATATTTACAGAACACTAAATCCAGTGATTTATGATTCGGATATTATTTTGATTTATCGCATGTCCGGTTTAATAAATTCTAATATTCCGGTCTGGCAACTGATTCCGAGAACACTGTTTTTGCCGGAAGGAGAATTAGATTATGATTTTGATTTCAGTAGAGAAGATTTTACAATTTATGCCGGCGGAACCTATAATTTGGGTACAACACCACAATATATTACGAATCAGACTTTTCGTATTGTGATTGTGCCGGGAAGTTTTTCAGCGTCAATTAACAAAAATAACTATGCAGAGGTTATGGCGGCTTTAAACATAAGTGAGAGTCAAGTTCAGGAAATTCAATTCTAAAAATTTGGCCAAAACAATAAAAAAGGAAATCGAAAGGTTTCTTTTTTTTTATTGTTTTAATGGTGAATTCGAATATGCTTTATTTCTGCGAATAAAATGAAAGGATAAATGAATGTGCCTGTATTGAAAGGCATACAAAGCTGGGAATTGTACAAATTGCAGGCGCGTCAATTATATATGTGTTAATTCTAACCGCTTCGCTTAAACATAAAAGCCAAAGTCTTTTTCTTCGACTTTGGCTTTTATGTTTAATGAATTATCTGTTTTGAAGATTGGTACTATTGTGTTTAATCTTTAGATTCGTCTTCTTTTCCTAATTTTAATGAAATGATAATCCCAGTTAAAAGGGAAAGCGCAATAAAGGCCAATGAACCCCATTCTGGAATTTCGATAAAATCATGAAGGAGCATTTTTAGCCCGACAAAACTTAGAATAGCAATAAGACTGTATTCCAGATGACTGAATTTAGCAAGCATATTAGCCAAGAAGAAATACATGGAACGCAAACCTAATATGGCGAAAATATTGGAGCTGAAAACCAAAAAAGGATCTGCGGTAATCGCTAAAATAGCAGGGACACTATCTACGGCAAATAATACATCCATCACTTCAATAACGATTAAAGCAACAAAAAGAGGCGTTGCTGATTTGCCGTTTATTGTTTGTATAAAAAACTTTTCTTTATCGGTATGGGTGGTGATAGGAATGATTTTTCCTAAAGTTTTGTAAACAAACGAATTTTTAGGTTCAAATTCATCCTCTTCATTTGTTGTAAGCATTTTTATTGCCGTAAAAACCAAGAAAGCACCAAAAAGATAAGTGGTCCAAGTGAATTTGTTGATGAGTAAAACACCAAAAAAGATCATTAAGCCTCTAAAAACGATAGCGCCTAATATTCCCCAAAATAAAACACGGTGTTGGTATTTTTGTGGAATTTTGAAAGCTGAAAAAATAACCGCAATAACAAATATATTATCAACACTCAAAGATAATTCAATCAAATAACCGGTTATGTATTTCATGGAGGCGGCTGCCGGTTTCAATCCATCAGGGTTTGAAACATAGTCATTGCTATAAAGCCAATAGATGATTCCAGAAAAAAGGAATGATAAGAATACCCATATAGCCGTCCATTTACTGGCTTCTTTTGAACTAATAATATGAGGTGTTTTGTTGAAGACGCCTAAATCTAATGCAAGGAAAAGCATGATGGCGGTTAAAAAGGAAATCCAGACTATCATAAATCAAGTTATTTTATTTTGCCAAAGATACTTTTTGATTTCCAACTTTGAAAAATATTTATGTAAACTTGTTTTGTCGTCTTAATCATATATTTTACGTTTTAATGAAAATATGGGTTTTGAAAAAAAAACAAGCCTTTTGATTATCATGTATTGATTATTGTTGTCTAATATTATTAATTTGATAATTTAATGGTGTGCCCCATAATTTAGAGAGGTAAATTTTTATAACAGTAATTATTATTTTATATTTGCACCAAATAATAGGGGGTCTAATTTTTAAAATCAATTTTTATGTCAACATTACGTTTTCAAGCTTTGAGAGAAGCATCAACTAGAAAGCCAGTTAAATTTGAAGAAGTCGATAGAAAATCGACTATTTTTGGTTCAAATGTGTTTAATGATAAAGCAATGAAGCAATATTTGACTTCCGATGCTTTCAAAGGGGTGAGAGATGCGGTACAGCATGGAACCAAAATAGATAGAAAATTAGCGGATTATATCGCCATGGGAATGAAAGAGTGGGCTTTGTCAAAAGGAGTTACACATTATACGCACTGGTTTCAGCCACTTACAGGAACAACTGCCGAGAAACACGATGCTTTCTTTGAAACATCTTATGATGGTAGCGATCCGGTAGAAAAATTTGGTGGTGCTCAATTGGTACAACAAGAGCCAGATGCATCTAGTTTTCCAAATGGAGGGATTAGAAATACATTCGAGGCAAGAGGATATACCGCTTGGGATCCTACTTCTCCGGCATTCATTTTTGGAACCACTTTATGTATTCCAACGGTTTTCATTTCTTATACAGGAGAAGCTTTAGATTACAAAACTCCTTTGTTGAGAGCTTTGAATGCAATGGATGAAGCGGCTACTGAAGTATGTAAATATTTTGATAAAAACGTAAAGAAAGTTACAGCTACGTTAGGATGGGAGCAAGAATATTTCTTAATAGATAGATCATTGGCTCAGTCTCGTCCAGACCTTATGATGACAGGACGAACTTTGTTGGGTCACACTTCTGCCAAAGGGCAACAATTGGATGATCATTATTTTGGTTCTATTCCAACTCGTGCTTTAACATATATGAGAGATTTAGAGCAAGAATGTATGCTGTTAGGGATTCCAGTGAAAACACGTCACAATGAAGTAGCTCCAAACCAATTTGAGTTGGCACCTATTTTTGAAGAGACTAATCTTGCGGTAGATCACAACTGTTTGTTGATGGATGTGATGGAAAAAGTGGCTGAACGTCATGATTTTAAAGTATTGTTCCATGAAAAACCTTTCAAAGGAGTGAATGGTTCAGGAAAACATAACAACTGGTCATTGGCTACAGATACAGGTGTAAACTTGTTAAGTCCAAGTAAAACTCCAATGAGCAATTTGCAGTTTTTGACTTTCTTTATCAATACGATCAAAGCGGTAAATGATAATGAGACTTTGTTAAGAGGGGCGATCGCTTCTGCAAGTAATGATCATAGATTGGGTGCAAATGAAGCGCCACCGGCAATTATCTCGGTATTTATCGGTGAGCAATTGACAAAAGTTTTGGCTGAATTGGAAGGGGTAACCGCTGGAAAATTGTCTCCGGAAGAGAAAACCGATTTAAAATTGAATGTGGTAGGTAAAATTCCAGATGTTCTTTTGGATAATACCGATAGAAACAGAACTTCACCATTTGCTTTTACAGGAAATAAATTTGAGTTTAGAGCCGTAGGTTCAACTGCAAACTGTTCTAATGCGATGACTACTTTGAATGCCATTGTAGCGAAACAATTGAAAGATTTCAAAATTGAGGTGGATGCTTTGATTGAATCTAAAGACATGAAGAAAGACGATGCAATCTTCAATGTTTTGAGAGAATACATCAAGCAATCTAAGAAGATTCTTTTTGAAGGAGACGGTTATAGCGAAGCGTGGGAAATAGAAGCTGGTAAAAGAGGTTTGAGCAATTTCAAAACAACTCCTCAAGCATTAAAAGCGAGAGCTTCTAAACAAGCGTTGGATTTGTTTTCTGAAATGGGAATCATGAACCATGTAGAAGTGGAAGCACGTTACGAAATTGAATTGGAAGAATACACCAAGAAAATTCAAATCGAAGGTAGAGTTTTGGGTGATATTTCAACAAACCATGTAATTCCAACTGCAATTCGTTACCAAAATACATTGATTGAAAATGTAAAAGGTTTGAAAGATATTTTTGGAACTGAATTTGAATCAATCGCGAAAGAGCAAATTAAATTAATAAAAGAAATTTCTGGACATATCGAAGGAATCAATTCTAAAGTGGATGAGATGACGGAAGAAAGAAAGAAAGCGAACAATTTGACCGATGCTCAAGTAATGGCAGAAGCATATTGTGATAATGTAAAACCATATTTTGAGATTATCAGAAATCACTGTGATAAACTGGAATTATTGGTAGATAATGAATTGTGGACGTTGACTAAATACAGGGAATTGTTGTTTACGAAATAGTCATTTTTATTTTTTTTTTAATCCCATCTGTTTTTTGAAACAGATGGTTTTTTTTTATGGATTAGTGTCAAAAGTATATTTATTGTAGATTTGATAAAAAATACAAACAGACCATGAAGTTTTTCTATCTTATATTATTTTGTTTTTCGTTTCCGAGTGTTTTTGCACAAGAACAAATTTCTTTCTTTTTTGACAGTAACAAATCCGATCTGAAAAAAACCGAAATAGAGAAATTGAATAAATGGGCGGTCTCTAATGCGACGGTTAAGGTTGTTGGCGTTTATGGTTTTTGTGATGAAGTGGGGTCGGTGGGTTATAATGATACTTTGGCCAAAAAAAGAGTCGATTTTGTTTATAATTTAATTAAAAACAAAGTCAAAATTCGTGAGGATTTTAAAACCAGAAGCTTTGGTAAACTGCATACAATGTCCAAAATACAAGCCGAAAATAGAAAGGTAACCTTGTACTATATACTTCCAAAAGATTTTGCCAGAGAAGAAGAGATTGTTAAAGATAAGCAAGTAGCAACAGTTGCTAAGCCAAAAACTAAAATCAGTTTTCCGGAAAAACTAGTTTACGATAATCCGGATGGTTCCAAATCCGAGTTGAAAATGGATACCCTTTTTATGAGAAAAGTGTATGAAGGAAAAGTGGGAGAGAAACTGAAACTTGAAAACCTCAATTTTTATATCGATACTTATGCTGTAGTGCCTCAATCCAGAGTCAAAATGCATGAGTTGTTGTATGTAATGAAAAGTAATCCGAAACTGAAAATACAAATTCAAGGCCATTTATGTTGTGTAAGTGTAGATGTTAGAAATTTATCTACCCTCAGGGCTAAGGCTATTTATAAATTTTTGGAATTTAATGAAATTGATAAAAGCAGAATGACATTTAAGGGTTTCGGAAGCACAATACCGTTATTTCCGTTGCCGGAAAAAACAGAAGCAGAGCGTGAAGCAAATAGACGCGTTGAGATTGAAATTGTCGAAAATGGAGATAATTAGGAAATTAGCAAAAGGATTAATTGTCTAATTAAAACTAATTGACAAATTGACACTTTAAACCTATCTTTGCCCAACAACTACACAACTATAAAATGAGTTCAGATACTTCCAAAAGATACGCGCTACGTGGCGTTTCGGCTTCCAAAGAAGATGTGCATAACGCCATTAAAAATATTGATAAAGGTTTATTCCCTCAAGCGTTTTGCAAAATTGTCCCTGATTATTTAACCCAAGACCCCGAATATTGCCTTATTATGCATGCCGACGGAGCGGGGACCAAATCGTCTTTGGCGTATATGTATTGGAAAGAGACTGGAGATATATCTGTTTGGAAAGGCATCGCACAAGATGCTTTGATCATGAATATCGACGATTTGCTATGTGTTGGGGCTACAGATAACATTCTACTGTCTTCCACTATTGGAAGAAATAAAAATCTTATTCCAGCCGAAGTAATTTCGGCTATCATCAACGGCACCGAGGAACTTATAAAAGAATTGGATTCTTTCGGCGTTTCGATACATTCCACAGGTGGGGAAACTGCCGATGTGGGGGATATCGTTCGTACCATTATTGTAGACTCGACTGTAACTGCTCGTATGAAGCGCAGCAAAGTGATCGATAATGCCAACATTCAGGCAGGGGATGTGATTGTAGGTTTGGCTTCTTTTGGTCAGGCAAGTTATGAGAAAAGCTATAATGGCGGAATGGGAAGCAATGGGTTAACTTCAGCCCGTCATGATGTTTTTGGGAAATATTTGGCCGCCAAATACCCAGAAAGTTACGATGCAGCGGTTCCAGAAGAATTAATCTATTCCGGACAGGTAAAATTAACCGATGCCGTAGAAAATTCGCCAATCGATGCAGGACAATTGGTACTTTCTCCTACGAGAACCTATGCACCGATCATCAAGAAAATTTTAGACCAATATACGTCGAATGAAATTCACGGAATGGTGCATTGCAGCGGCGGTGCCCAAACTAAGATTTTGCATTTTGTAGAAAATCTACATATAATAAAAGATAATTTATTTCCTGTTCCTCCATTGTTTCAATTGATACAAGAGCAATCCAAAACGGATTGGAAGGAAATGTATCAGGTATTCAACTGTGGACACCGCATGGAATTATATGTTCCGGAAGCTGTTGCTCAAGATATTATTGCCATTTCAAAATCATTCAACGTCGATGCGCAAATCGTGGGTAGAGTAGAGGCGGCCGATGACAAAAAGCTAACCATTACTAGCGAATACGGAACTTTCGAATATTAATTTTGGGCCCTGTTTTTTTGGGGAGCTAATCCCGCTATACGCTATATCTTTATGTCTGCCGAAAAAGGCAGGCATAAAGGATATCGCTGCTATCGGGGCTAAAAAGCACTATACATGTACGAACTACTTTTTTGGAGATACCAAGACGGAATTTACCTCAATCATCATGAGGTATACGAAGCTATTGAAGAGCAGCAAATTGTTGAAGGGCTTGAAGAGCTTCCTGTAACCGTTATCCTCAATAGAATCAATAGCGTGTTTTCGAACTGGGAAAAAGTCGACGAAAACAGTTGGAAAAACAGTGCAGGCAAAGGCGCTTTTCAAATAGTTACCACACCTCAAAGTATAAAAATTGATTGCTACGGCACCGAAGGAAAAACGATGAATCTTTTGGTAGATACAATGGCAGAATTCAAGTGTCCGCTTTACGACCCACAAGTTCCGGAGCGTTACGACGAAATGAGTGAGTAGATTATAACAAACATTTTTTAAAGCCATAAAGTTTATTAAGGTTCTACTCCTAATAAACTTTATGGCTTAATTGTTTTTATTTGAAAAAACTTCGTTTCTTAGCTACAAAAAAGCTTTAAAATGAATTCTGATTTATCTCAAAATACAATCCTCGAAGACGAAACCGTATTGCTCCGACCTTTACAACAAAGTGATGTCGAAAACCTATTGGAGATTTCGGTTAATGAACCTGAAACTTGGGAATATTCTTTGGTTCGTGCCAATGGAAAAGAAAATCTAGTGCATTATATTCAAATTGCTTTGGATGCCAGAGAAAATAAAACCGAATTCCCATTTGTTGTTTTCGATAAAAAATCAGGTAAATATGCTGGAAGTACTCGTTTTTATGATATTAATCTCCCTTTCAAAACCCTTCAGCTAGGATATACCTGGTACGGAAAACAGTTTAGGGGAACAGGACTCAATAAACATTGTAAATTTTTATTGTTGCAATTTGCATTCGAAACTCTTGGGATGGAACGTGTTGAATTTCGAGCCGATAATAATAACCAACGAAGCATTGCTGCAATGAAAAGTATCGGGTGCAAAGTAGAAGGTGTTATGAGACGCAATATGCCTACGTTGGATAGTGAAGTGCGTCGTGATAGTATTGTTTTGAGTATTCTCAGAAACGAATGGTTTGATGAAGTCAGGGGAAATCTTAAAGCAAAATTATAAATGGAATTATACAGACTTCAATTTTTTACGAATTTTCCCTTTAGAGTTTGCAATACCATTTTTTTTAAGTTGTAACTGCTTTGATTTTTTTTCATTTGGCAGGATAAAATAAATGGTGGTTCCTTTTCCTTCTTCACTTTCAACTCTTATTTTTCCATCATGTTTTTCAATGAAATCTTTGCAAAGAATTAGGCCAAGGCCAGAGCTTGGCTCATTCTCGGTACCGTTTCTACTGGTTTTAACATCAAGATCAAATAAATGGTCTATCATTTTTTGGTCCATTCCAATACCAGAGTCGGATACTCGTATTACTACATTTTTTTCTATGTCGATAGATGCTGCTATATTTATTTTCCCTCCTTTTGGGGTAAACTTTATGGCGTTTGAAACAAGATTTCGAATGATTGCCTGAAGCATGTTTTTATCCGAAAAAAGGACAGTGCCTTCTTGGATGCCGTCTATTATTTCTATTTTTTTCTTTTTGGCAGATTCCTGTAATACCGAAATAGTTTCCTCTGCAATGGGCTGTAATTGGAGGTTTTTTGGCTGAAAAGAAATCAGTCCTTGCTCCATTCTGGACCACTCCAGCAAGTTTTCTAATAGTCTAAATAGATTTGTTGCAGAGTCTCGCATACTTACTGCAGAATACTGGATTTCTGGCTGTGTCATATTCTCTATGTCATCGGCAAGAAATTCGGTTAATCCCAAGAACACATTAAAAGGACCTCTTAAATCATGGGCAATGATGGAGAAAAAAAGATCCTTTTGGGCGTTTATTTCAGAAATTTTTTTGTTTTTCTCTTTCAATAATCGATTTGTTTTTCTTTTGGAAAGAAACAAAAGGAAAAATACGGTCAACAGTAACGCAACAATTATGGTAATAGAGATAAGTAAATAAACCTGACGCTCTTTACTGTTGATCTGCAATTCTTGAATTTGTATTTGCTTGTCTTTTAAATCGATCTCTCTTTGTGACTCCAGCAGTTGTATTTTGTTTTTATTTTCCTGTGAAAAAATAGAATCTTTTAGCGTAGCACTTTTTCCAAAGTAATTTAGGGCTTTTTTATAATTACCTTGCTCTTTGGCTATTTTGTATATATAGGAATAACTTTGTTGAAGATCGTCTAAGGCATCAATATTTTTAAAGCAGCTAATAGATTCATTAAAAAAATGAACAGATTGTTTTAACAGTTGTTCTTTGTTTTTATTGTTTGGCTTCTCTAGCGCCATGAGATAATACGCTCTCCCTAGTTCAAATTTATTGTAGCCATTGAATAAGCTGGAGTTATTCTTGTGTATAGCTATAGACTTGTGAATACTTGCCAGTCCTCTGGAGTATTCTTTCATATTGTTATAGGTAATGCCAATGTTAGTCAGACTAAAGGCAATATTGTTGCTGTCATTTAGTTTTGTGCTCAATCTTAGTGATTCATTGAAATAGTTCAATGCATTTCGATACTCTTTTTTACTTAAATAGATATCGCCAATGTTACTTAAATACACCGATGTTGATTTTTTTTCGCCCAGTGTTTTGCTGATGTCTAATGCTTTACTGATGTATTTAAGAGCGCCTATATAGTTATTTTGACTGGATAAAATTATTCCTAAATTATTATAAATAATTTCCATCCCTTTTTTATCATCGATTTCTTCATAATTTTTTAAGGCTGTATAATAATGTTTCATTGCTCTTGGAAAATCTGACCTAATCCAATAGGACATTCCTAAATTGTTATGTGCATCACCAATTCCTTTTTTCCATTTTAACTTCTCTCCAAGTTTAAGCCCAGCTTCGCCATATTTAATAACCTCGTTAGGATTGTCTGGGTAAAATGAGCCTGATAGCCTATTAAGAATTTTTACTTTTACGGTGTCTTCTTCAGCAAATTTGAGTTCTGCCTTTAAAGAATCGACAGTCTTATTTTGTGCAAATAAACTAGTTGTTAGAAGAGATAAAAAAGTAAAATAAACTATTTTTTTCATTTAATTATTTTTTAGCCTAAAAGGCTAAATTATTTGACTTTCAAATTCAAATGTGGAAATTTCAGGGTTAATTATTTAATAAAAAACGGCCTAAATAGTCGTTAAAATGATTCTTTATTTTAGATATATGAATTAGACAATTTAAATTTATTTTGTTACACTTTTTTGTTAGGAAAAGTGAGATGAAAAGTAGATCCTTTACCCTCATTGCTTTCTGCCCATATTTTTCCGTTATGTTTCTCGATAAAATCTTTACAAAGGATCAGCCCTAGACCAGTGCTTGGTTCATCCTCGGTACCGCTTCTGCTAGTTTTAACATCGAGATCAAATAGATGGTCTATTATTTTAGGTGTCATCCCAATACCTGAGTCGGATACTCGTATTTCTACATTTTTTTCTTTATCGATTATCGCTGTTATATTTATTTTGCCTCCTTTTGGCGTAAATTTTATAGCGTTTGAAATGATATTTCGAATAATCGCCAAAAGCATATTTTTATCTGCAAAAATGGTTGTGCCCTCTTGGATATCGTTCGATATTTCAATTTCTTTCTTTTTGGCTGATTCCTGTAATACCGAGATGGTTTCTTTTACTAAGGGGAGTAAATAAAGTGTTTCTGGCTGAAAAGGGATCATACCTTGCTTCATTCTGGACCACTCCAGTAGATTTTCCAATAATCGAAATAGATTTGATGCGGAATCGCGCATACTTACCGCTGAGTATTGTATCTCTTCCTGGGTCATATTTTCAATATCTTCGGCGAGAAATTCGGTCAATCCCAAGAATACATTAAAAGGACCTCGTAGGTCATGGGCAATAATGGAGAAAAAGCGATCTTTTTGGGAATTGATATTTGATATTTCTTTGTTTTTTTCCTCTAGCAACTTATTTGTTTTTCTTTTGGAAATAAACAGCCAGAAAAATACAGTCAAAAGCAAGCCAATGGCTAACGATAAAGAAATCAATAAATACACGGTTCGTGCCTTACTCTTGATTTGAAGTTCTTGAATTTGTATTTGCTTATCCCGTAAATCAATTTTTCTTTGAGATTCGATATTTTCTATTTTATCTTTAGTTTTAGTTGAAAAAATAGAATCTTTTAGCTTAGAGCTTTTTTCAAAGTAAGAAAGAGCCATTTTAGAGTGCCCCAGTTCTTGATGTACATTAGAGGTGTAGCGATAGCTTTCCTGTAGATCGTTTAAGGAATTGTATTTTTCAAAACTTTTATTTGCCATCTCAAATAAAGGGAGGGATTTTTTAAACAGATCTTCTCGTTCTTCAGTTTTGGGCAGTTCCAATGCCATAAGATAATAAGATCTCCCAAGCTCAAATTTATTATAGCCGTTGAACAAGCGTGAATCATCATTATATAATTTAATGGATTTATTAATGTATTCAATCGCTTTCGGATATTCTTTTAGTTCATTGTAGGTGATTCCGATATTAGTCAACCCAAAACCAATATATAGTGTATCTTTATTTTTTTCGCTAAAGTACAGTGACTTTTTA
>Ga0137355_1000057_pt1 | contig 16826 bp, 23 predicted proteins | sample EasRivERMLT800_2_FD_104763 | JGI IMG/M metagenome (GOLD analysis project Ga0137355, IMG submission 104763) | Soil microbial communities from meander-bound floodplain in the East River, Colorado, USA - East River MetaG ERMLT800_2 | ecosystem: Environmental > Terrestrial > Soil > Floodplain ... | reverse complement strand
GCCCGAATTGACATCTGAGGTTCGGGCCACAGCCGTATTGGACATACCTAAAGCCGCAGCATCAACTCCAATATTCATAAACTCGTTTGAATATTTCCTAACAGTCTGACTGTATATAGTAACATAAGTAAAAAGAAGGAAGAATAATTGGATTTTTTTCAACGATACTTATTTTGCAAACCAAAAGGCTGTTTAAATTTCATCAAAAATATAATTTTTTACTGAGGTTACTTCTTTCTTTGTTTAAATTAATCTGCAAGGAGCGACAGATGTTGAAAATCTCTATTAAAAAACGCACTTCACATTAACTATTATGCTAAATTTGCCATGCCAATAACCCAATTTTAAAACTATGCATATCAAAAAACACATTCCAAATTTAATTACACTTCTGAATCTTTTTTCCGGTTGTATTGCTTTAATTTTTGTGGCTAAGGAACAATTTGAAATCGCTTTTTATTTTGTGTGCTTAGGGATATTTTTAGATTTTTTTGATGGTTTTTTTGCAAGATTATTCAAGGTTTCGAGTCCACTTGGATTGCAGTTGGATTCCTTGGCCGATATGGTAACCAGTGGGGTTGTTCCCGGTTTTGTGATGTATCAAATGATGGTTTCTAATGCCACTATAGAATCTACCGGATGTTTACAATTTTTTCCTTATTTAGGATTTATCATCACATTGGGTTCCTGTTATCGTTTAGCCAATTTTAATATAGATACCCGCCAAACGGATTCTTTTATAGGATTGCCAACTCCGGCTAACGCGCTGTTTATTTTGAGTTTGCCATTGGTTTTGAAATATACGGATTCGTTAATGGTATTGGAGATTTTGATCGATAAATGGATTCTGTTAATCATAACATTGTGCAGTGCTTTTATCTTGAATGCCGAAATTCCGTTATTTTCTTTAAAGATTAAAAAATTCAGTCTGGCTGCCAATGGACTTCAAATTGCCTTTTTGCTTCTTTCTGTTTTGTTATTGGTCTTCTTCCAATATTTAGGAATTCCATTGGTTATTATTACTTATGTTTTATTATCGATAATCAATAATAAGATGATAAAAAAGTAATTTTTTTGAATGAAGAAAAAAACAACAAGAATCGTCTCAAGACGTAAACCCGTTAAGAAAGCATCAGCATTTTCTAAAATCGTAATGCGTTTTTTGACAATTGGTTTGTTTACAATCCTATTCTTCACTGTTTATTCTCATAATGCAAATCGACTGTCCCATTATTTTGGTTTTAAATCGGATAAAGTTCTGGACGAAGAGTCGGAAGATAAGCGCATATCTGACAAGCGCAATTATCAGGTTTTGAAAAAGAGCGAAGGTAAAACTATTGGCTTGGATGTTTCGGAATATCAAGGAAAAATCAAATGGTCTTATGTAGATACTTTGGAGGAAAAATACCCTTTGCAGTTTGTATTTATCCGTGCCACAGTTGGCAATGACAGAGTAGATACCCAGTTTAGGAAAAATTGGCTTGGTGCCAAAGAGAATAAAATGATACGCGGTGCGTATCATTACTACCGTCCTAACGAAAACTCTATCGAGCAAGCTGAACTTTTTATAAAAAATGTGCAGCTCGGTAAGGGCGATTTACCTCCAGTTTTGGACATCGAGAAACTTCCTAAAAATCAATCTATCGATAGTCTAAAAGTTGGATTAAGACGGTGGCTGAAAAAAGTGGAAGCCCATTATAAAGTGAGACCTATCATCTATACCGGCGAGAGGTATTACGATGATTTTTTGAAAAAAGAGTTTAGTGAATATCTTTTTTGGATAGCCAATTATAATTTTTATCGGGAGGAAATAGGGGAAGACTGGCTGTTCTGGCAATTTACAGAAAAGGGATCTATTCCCGGGATAAAAACCAATGTAGATGTCAATGTTTACAATGGCGATTTGGATCAGTTGCGGTTTATTACTGTGGAGTAGTGTTCGGTATTCAGTTATCGGTTATCAGATTTCAGATTTCAGATTTCAGATTTCAGATTAAGAATGTTAAACATCTGTCGTCATTTTTTTATTCACCTTCGTCTGTTATCAGTTTTTATATCATTTTAGCCATTAATCTACTGAAATAAATTTGATATTGATTTGATACAAAAAACAAACCCGACAGGTTTCTAAAACCTGTCGGGTTTGTTTTTGAAAAGATTTTATCCCATTTATGAGCGGATCATTTTTTCTTAACTCAAAATTTTGTCCAAGATACACGCAACGCACCATTTCGCTTTCCAATAATTTTTATGGAATTCCTGCTTTAGAATCCCTCCTACAAACATCAAATAGGTTTTGTCAGTTGTGGTTTATTATGATGGTGTAGCTGTTATTTTAACTGAATTAAAAGGATAACGATTGCAAGTAGGGCAACAAAAATTAATACTGATTTGGGATTACCGAAATTCACAGTCCAGCCGGCCCATTTCATTCGTTTAGGAGGAAAAATCCGCTTGTCATTTTTATTGTAATAAAACATTCCCCATACCCAATTGTTTGGGTCTTTGTGCCATTTATCTAATGTTTCTTGATTCGGTTTCTCTTGGTTTTCCATTTTTAATGCCAAACAGTAATTAAAACTCCAATTTCTTTTTTCTCAATTCAAAATTTTGTCCAAGATACACGCGGCGTACCATTTCGTCTTCCACTAATTCTTCCGGAATTCCGGCTTTCAAGATTCCTCCTTCAAACATCAAATAGGTTTTATCGGTAATGGCCAAAGTCTCCTGGACATTATGGTCGGTAATCAGAATTCCGATATTTTTGTTTTTTAATTGCGCCACAATTCTTTGAATGTCTTCAACGGCTACAGGATCGACACCGGCAAAGGGTTCATCGAGTAGGATGAATTTTGGATCGGTGGCCAAACAACGGGCAATTTCAGTACGACGACGTTCCCCGCCCGAAAGCAAATCCCCTCGGTTGGTACGTATGTGTTCCAAGCTGAATTCGGCAATCAAGCTTTCCATTTTGGCTACTTGTTCTTCCTTGCTCAGTTTGGTTAATTGTAAAACGCTTAAGATGTTGTCTTCGATGCTCAATTTTCTGAAAACGGAAGCCTCCTGCGCCAAATAACCGATTCCCTGTTGCGCTCTTTTGTACATCGGGTAATCGGTAATATCCAAATCATCGAGATAGATATTGCCAGAATTGGGTTTAACCAATCCTACAATCATATAAAATGAAGTGGTTTTACCGGCACCGTTTGGCCCCAAAAGTCCTACGATTTCGCCTTGGTTCACTTCTACCGAAATGCCTTTTACAACACTTCGTCCTTTATAGGTTTTGATAAGATGATCTGCTCTTAATTTCATTTTTAGATTGTTGGATTTTTAAATTCTCCGAAAAAGATATTTTGCAAATAAACGATTAAACGCATCAACGATTAAACAAATTAACAAATTGTTTGATTTTCGATTCGCTTTTTGACCTACTGGCCTAATTGAAGAATCGTTACAAAATTCCTCCTTTGTGGTCTGCGTGGCTTTCCAGTGCCTCCCAAAATTCATACGCTCTGCGCAAATGAGGAACAACGATAGTACCGCCAACTAATGTGGCAATTCCCATAGCTTCCATCATTTCTTCTTTGGTAATTCCTTCTTTGTGACTGGTTTCCAGATGGTATTTTATACAATCATCACAGCGTAAAACTGTCGAGGCTACCAAGCCTAACAGCTCTTTGGTTTTTACATCCAAAGCTCCCGCCGCATACGCATTGGTGTCGAGATTGAAAATTCGTTTTACTATTTTATTGTTGTCTGCCAATAGTTTTTCGTTCATTTTAGAACGATACTCATTGAATTCATTAACTAAGTTGCTCATTTTTTATTTTTCTTTTATATACTAATGCGGAGAGTATTACACTTAATTCGAAAATTATCAACATGGGAATGGCTACGATTACCTGGCTCACTACATCTGGTGGGGTAACAATGGCGGCTATAATCAATACGATCACGACGGCATATTTTCGGTACGTTCGTAGGAAATTAGGAGTCACCAAGCCTAATTTAGTCAAGAAATAAATGATTATGGGTAACTCAAAAAAGAGTCCACTGGCAATCACCGATGTTTTTACCATACTTATATAGGAGCTCAGGGTAAATTGGTTTTTGACAACATCACTAATAGTAAAAGTTGCCAAAAAGTTGACAGACATTGGTATAATCACAAAATAGCCAAACAATACTCCTGAAAAGAAAAGTAATGAAGAAACAAAAATAAAAACCTTTGCATTTTTTTTCTCTTTCTCATATAAAGCAGGGCTGATGAATTTCCATATTTCCCAAAGGATGTATGGAAAGCTCAAAATAAATCCGGCCAAGACACACATCCAAACAAAGATATTTACCTGTCCTTCCATTTCGGTGTTTTGGATAATAAAAGGCATTTCGGTAATGCAGATACTATCGGCAAATCCCAATTGATGGGATAAATCACAAAAAAAAGTATAGGTAAAGAAGGAAGGTCTTGTAGGGCCAAATATTATGGTGTCAAACAAATAGTCACTAATAAAATAGGTAACTACAGCCATTATCAATATAGCAACAGTGCTTCGAACCAATAGCCATCTTAATTCTTCGAGATGGTCTAAAAAAGACATTTCGTTAAGGTTTTTCTTCGTCATTATACAATTCCTTCTTTTAAAATGTCATGTAAATGTAGCACTCCCTTATATTCACCATCATCTTCAACAACCAATTGGGTGATCGAGAAATCTTCCAGAATATTCAATGCATCGACAACCATATCGTTTGAATGGATTGTTTTTGGGTTTTTGGTCATAATATCTTTGGCCGTTAGATCTACGAATGAGTCTCTGTCGTTTAGCATTCTTCTAATGTCTCCATCGGTAATAATTCCGATTACTTTGTTGTTCTCTATTACAGCTGTAACGCCAAGACGTTTTTCTGAAATTTCAAAAATTACTTTTTTAATGGATGCATCCGGAGCTACCATTGGTTTTAATGAATGTTCGAGCATGGCTTGTACACGGAGCAATAATTTTTTACCCAAAGCCCCGCCAGGATGGTATTTCGCAAAGTCTTCCGCTTTGAAATTACGCATTTCCATCAGACAAACCGCCATGGCATCACCCATAACCAATTGTGCTGTGGTGCTATTTGTAGGTGCCAGATTGTTTGGACAGGATTCTGATTCTACTGTTGTGTTCAAAACAAAATCGGAACCTTTGGCCAAAAAAGAGGTCATGTTTCCGGTTATGGCAATTAGGGTATTTCCATAACGTTTTAAAAGAGGCACTAAAACTTTTATTTCCGGACTATTGCCACTTTTGGAAATACAAATAATCACATCTTCATTTTGTATCATTCCCAAATCACCATGAATCGCTTCAGAAGCGTGAAGAAATAACGATGGCGTTCCGGTAGAATTGAAAGAGGCTACCATTTTTTGAGCGATAATAGCACTTTTTCCAATGCCCGTAACAACTAATCTTCCCTTGGAATTGTAGATGCTTTGGGTGGCTTCTATGAAGTTTTCGTCAAGAAAATCAGTGAGTTTTGCTATCGATTCGCTTTCAGATAAAATAGTTTTTTTGGCGCTTGCCAATATATTTTCTTTAGTTGTCAAAACAGAAAGGTTAAAATTTGTAAGTATAAAAGAAAGTAGTATCTTTATATGTCGCAAATTTATACAAAATACCATATAATAAAGAATGAATTCAAACGAAATTGACATCCACAAAGAATTAAAGAAATATTTTGGCTTTAGCCAATTTAAGGGTTTGCAGGAAGAGGTTGTAAAAAGTATACTCAATAAACAAAATACGTTTGTGATTATGCCAACAGGTGGAGGAAAATCTCTTTGTTATCAATTGCCAGCATTAATTCAAGAAGGAACAGCCATAGTGGTTTCTCCTTTGATCGCTTTGATGAAAAATCAAGTTGATGCTATTCGAAGCCTTTCTTCAGAAAACGGCGTAGCACATGTTTTAAACTCTTCCTTAACTAAAGCTGAAATTGCCCAGGTAAAAAAGGATATTACTTCCGGAATAACTAAATTATTATACGTTGCTCCAGAGTCACTAACCAAAGAAGAGTATGTGACTTTTCTTCAAAATGTTCCGATTTCTTTCGTAGCAATAGATGAAGCGCATTGTATATCAGAATGGGGACATGATTTCAGGCCTGAATATAGGAATTTAAAGAATATCATTCACCAATTGGGTCAGGTGCCCATTATTGGTCTAACGGCTACGGCTACGCCAAAAGTGCAGGAAGACATTCTGAAAAATCTTGAAATGTCTGATGCTAAAACGTTCAAGGCATCGTTCAATAGACCCAATTTGTTTTATGAAGTTCGAACGAAAACCAAAAATATCGAATCGGATATTATACGATTTATAAAACAACACAAAGGGAAATCGGGTATTATTTATTGTTTGAGCCGTAAAAAAGTGGAGGCTATTGCCGAAGTTTTACAAGTAAACGGAATCAGCGCAGTACCTTATCACGCAGGATTAGATGCAAAAACCAGAGCCAAGCATCAAGATATGTTCCTGATGGAAGATGTAGATGTGGTTGTGGCTACTATCGCTTTTGGTATGGGAATTGACAAACCCGATGTGCGTTTTGTAATTCACCACGATATTCCTAAATCATTGGAAAGTTATTATCAGGAAACCGGTCGTGCTGGCCGTGATGGTGGCGAAGGACATTGCCTGGCCTATTACTCCTATAAAGATGTGGAAAAACTTGAAAAATTCATGTCTGGTAAACCCGTTGCCGAGCAGGAAATTGGCTTTGCGCTGTTGCAGGAAGTGGTAGCGTATGCGGAGACTTCCATGTCCAGACGTAAGTTTCTGCTTCATTATTTTGGGGAAGAATTCGACAGCGAAACAGGAGAAGGCGCCGATATGGATGACAATGTTCGAAACCCGAAAACGAAAGTGGAGGCTAAAGACCAAGTCGTAAGATTATTGGAAGTCGTCAGAGATACCAAGCATATTTATAAGTCAAAAGAAATTGTTTTCACCTTGATTGGCCGCGTCAATGCGATGATAAAAGCGCATAGAACCGATGCTCAATCTTTTTTTGGTTCGGGTGCCGATCATGATGAGAAATACTGGATGGCATTACTTAGACAAGTATTGGTCGCTGGATTTTTGTCTAAAGATATTGAAACCTATGGTGTGGTGAAAATCACTAAGAAAGGGTTGGACTTTATAAAAAATCCGACTTCTTTTATGATGTCTGAAGATCATGAATATAATGAGTCAGAAGACGAAGCCATTGTAACTGCTGCAAAATCTTCCGGTACAGCCGATGAGGTTTTGATGGGTATGTTACGTGACTTGCGTAAAAAAGTGGCAAAGAAATTAGGGGTTCCGCCATTTGTGGTATTTCAGGATCCTTCACTCGAGGATATGGCTTTGAAATATCCGATTTCTTTGGACGAGCTGACTAACACCCATGGTGTTGGAGAAGGGAAGGCCAAGAAATACGGGAAGGAGTTTGTGGAGTTAATAAGCCGTTATGTTACCGACAATGATATTATTCGACCGGATGATTTGGTTGTAAAATCGACGGGTGTCAATTCTGTCAATAAACTATATATTATTCAAAATATCGACAGAAAATTACCTCTTGATGATATTGCCTCTGCGAAAGGGATGAAAATGGATGATTTGATAAAAGAAATGGAGCAAATTGTCTATTCCGGCACCAAGCTGAATATCAAATATTGGATTGACGAAATGCTGGACGATGAGCAGCAAGAAGAAATTCATGACTATTTTATGGAATCGGAATCGGATAAAATAGAAGATGCACTCAAAGAATTTGATGGCGAATATGACATCGATGAATTGCGTCTAATGCGAATTAAATTTATTAGCGAAGTGGCGAATTAAGCCTTAAAGTGGAATGTGAGAAGTGAAACGTGATAAGTTGTAAAAAAAACCGGATTTCTATATTGGTAGAAATCCGGTTTTTTTTTATAAGAATTCACCATTCACGATTCACTGTTTTTCATGAAGTTCTCCTCGATGCGGCTTCAGAGCATCTCGTACGGGAATCATATGTTCGTCGGTTACTACCATATAAGCAATCGCGTACATTTCGTCAAAAACTTCGTATCCGGTAATGTTTATCGGTAGTTTCTCTATTGCAATATATTCTTTTAGGTGAATTTCGTGGTGTTCGGCTGTCTTGGCAGAGGCCGGTCCGCGGAAATCCCATATTAATTTTATTTGACGAGACATTTTTTTGTTTTAAAGTTTTAAAGGGACAAAGTTACAAAGTTTAAATCAATAGGTTTTGTATATATTGTATATATAGTATACTTTTGTATAAAATTTGATTATAATGAGAAAATTAATTGATTTAGACCAAACTACTTTAACGAAGCTGAAAGTGATTTCAGTTTTCGAAAAATTAAGCGTAAAAGCGTTGATAGAAAATGCAGTGCAATCCTATGTCAAAAATAAAGAATTAGAACGCTTTAGTAATTTAACTGATGACGAAAAAGAAGATTTGGGATTATTATTATTGATGCAAGAAGCAGATAGGAATGATAAAGTAAGCGAAGAAGAGATTTTTAGCGCATTGAAATAATGGAAGTTGAATATTTAAAAAACTTCATAAAAGATTTGCAAAAATTAAATGACGTTACTTTGAAAAAGCAACTTTTTGATGTAATTAATGATTTTAAATTAGCGGATAGCCTTAATGATTTGCCAAATATAAAAAAGCTAAAAGGTCATCCAGAAGCTTTTAGAATGAGAATTGGAAAATACCGATTGGGGTTTTATTTCAATGGAAAAGTAGTAGAGATGGCTCGATTTGTAAAAAGAGAAAGTATCTATAAATTGTTTCCTTAATGCCTTTAGAATAAAAAAATGCCAAAAGAACTTCTTACTCAAGTATCTCCTGAAGTTGCTGTAAATGAACAGTTACTTAAAGATTATATATCCAAATTAATTCGAGTTTCTCCAAATGAAATCCAACATGTTTCGATTCTGAAACGTTCGATTGATGCGCGTCAGAAGGCGATTAAAATCAATTTGAAAGTGTCGATTTATTTGAAAGGGGAGTCTTTTCAAGAACACAAAATAGAACTTCCCGATTATAAGAATGTTTCAACTGCTCAAGAAGTTATTGTTGTTGGTGCTGGGCCTGCCGGGCTTTTTGCCGCTTTGCAATTGATCGAACTGGGTTTGAAGCCCATAGTAATCGAGCGGGGCAAAGATGTTCGAGGACGTCGCCGCGATTTGAAAGCCATTAATGTCGACCATATCGTCAATGAGGATTCCAATTATTGTTTTGGCGAAGGCGGTGCGGGAACCTATTCTGACGGGAAATTATACACCCGTTCCAAAAAACGAGGTGATGTTACCCGAATTCTGGAGCTATTAGTCGCTTTTGGCGCTTCGGAAGATATTTTGGTGGACGCACATCCGCATATTGGAACTAATAAATTGCCTCAAATAATTCAGGATATCAGAGAGAAAATTATCGAATGTGGCGGACAGGTTTTGTTTGAAACCCGATTAACCGATATTTTAATCAAAAATAATGAAGTGCAGGGAATTGTGACCCAAAATGGGGATACGATTGCTGCTTCCAAAATAATTTTGGCCACTGGACATTCGGCGCGTGACATCTTCGAATTATTGGATCGAAAGAAAATATTTATCGAGGCCAAACCTTTTGCCTTGGGCGTACGAGCTGAGCATCCGCAATCTTTAATTGACAGTATTCAGTACAGTTGTGATTACCGCGGTGAATTTTTACCGCCAGCTCCTTATTCGATCGTGAAACAAATGGGAGGAAGAGGGATGTATTCATTTTGTATGTGTCCCGGAGGTGTGATTGCCCCTTGTGCAACCAGCCCGGGCGAAGTGGTAACCAATGGATGGTCTCCGTCAAAACGGGATCAGGCAACTGCCAATTCGGGTATTGTAGTCGAATTAAAACTAGAAGATTTTAAGCCATTTGCCAAATTTGGCGCGCTGGCCGGAATGGAATTCCAAAAAAGCATCGAGCAAAAAGCATGGTATTTGGCCGGAGAGACCCAAAGGGTTCCTGCACAGCGCATGGTCGATTTTACCCAAAATAAAGTTTCATCGGATATTCCTAAAACTTCTTATGTTCCGGGAACCACTTCGGTAGAAATGGGGCAGGTTTTTCCAGGATTTTTAACCCAAATATTACGGGAAGGTTTTTCTGAATTTGGGAAATCGATGAAAGGCTATTTGACCAATGATGCCATTTTGCATGCCCCGGAATCGAGAACTTCGTCGCCAGTGCGTATTCCTCGAGATGGCGAAACTTTGGAACATGTTCAAATAAAAGGGTTGTATCCTTGTGGCGAAGGGGCAGGTTATGCAGGAGGAATTATCTCGGCAGCAATTGATGGGGAGAAATGTGCCCTGAAAATAGCCGAAGCTTTGAAGAAATAAAACCATAAAAAACCTCGAATAGATTAGTATTCGAGGTTTTTTATTGCAATGTCGTTTCCTTAATAAATAGCTAAAAGTTATTATTGGTGTCAAATCGAGCGCAGTCGAGATTAAGTGTGTGGTCTCGACTGTGCCCGACTTGACAAAACTTCTTAAGGAATCAATATGATTTTCCCTGTGCTTTTTCGGCTTTCCAGGTAATCATGTGCTTTTTTTCCTTCGGAAAGCTTAAAAATAGTCGGCTGGGCAATGGTAATGTCTCCATTATTGATCCAATCGAATAATTGATGTGCTCTTTTGATACGCTCTTCTTTCGAAACCAAATAGCTCCATAAATCACCACCTGTCAATGTTTTTGAGGTATCCATCAACATTCTAGGATTTACAAAATCGGGATCACCGCCCGCCATTCCGAAAAATACCACTTGTCCACACATTTTAGTCACTTCAAAACTGTCGCTCAAAGTACTTCCGATACTATCATACACCACGTCAACTCCATTTGGGCAAAAAGATAAAACCTGTGATTTCCAGTCTTCGGAATACAGAAATGCTTTGTCGGCTCCATTTTGTAAAGAAACTTTGGCTTTATCTGCCGAGGAGGTTAATCCAATTACGACAGCGCCCAAAAGTTTACTAATTTGAGTCAGAAATTGTCCTACGCCACCAGCCGCAGCGTGAACCAAAACGGTTTCCCCTTTTTTTGTTTTGTGACTATCGGTTGCCAAATAATGGGCAGTTAAACCTTGTAATAGGATCGTTGAAGCTGTTTCAAAAGTAATCGCATCGGGCAACGGGATCACATGGTCGATAGGAACGGCCACCAATTCGGCATTGGCAAACGGAACATCAGCAAATGCAATTCGGTCACCAATTTTAAAGTCAGGATTATTGTTGGCCTCCACTACAACACCTGCTCCTTCATAGCCAGCAATAAACGGAGGATTTCCTTTGAGATGGTAATTCCCTTTGCGACGGTACACATCGGCAAAGTTCAATCCGATAGCTCGCATTTCGACCAATATCTCATTATTTTTTAATTGGGGTGCCGGAATGTCTATATATTCAAGTACGTCTGAATTTCCAAAAGAGGAGAAGGTAAGTGCTTTCATTGTTTTAATTTTAAGGATGCAAAGAACGGAAAATAAAAGTGCAGTATAAAAAATAATGCCTGACAAACCTGACTTGCGGGAAGAAATACATTTTAATATTGAACAAAAGGCATAAAAAAACCCGTCAAAAAGAACTTAGACGAGTTTGTTTTCCGAAGGATTAATTTTCGCTCAGAATTTTTTTCTTTTCTTCAAATTCTTCTTTTGAAATTTCCCCATTGGCAAATCTTCTTTTCAGAATTTCCAGTGGCGTTTCTTTAGGGGCTTGCATGCCATAATTATTTTTGCTTTTAGCAAAGATCCATAGTATGATAAAAATCAAAAATAACCACCAGAAGAAATGCATTCCCCAAAAATGATGTTCAAAATACATATGGCACGTAATTGTTTATAAGTTAATAGATAATTTCAAAACATGTGTAAAGTTATAAAATTCAATGCGTTAAAACGGCATGTAAATTTGAAATTTTTAAAAAAAACAGTTCCGTTTTGTGTCGGGACTGTTTTTCTTATTTGATCTATTTTTTGTTTTTCAATTTATCTTTGAAGACCTTTTCGAATTTTTCTATTTTGGGCTGAATGACCATTTGGCAATAGGGTTGGTTTTTATTGTTTTGGTAATAATTTTGATGATAGTCTTCGGCTTTGTAAAATTTAGTAAATGGTTCCAATGTAGTCACAATTGGGCTATTGTAAACATTTTCTTTTTTTAAAGCGTCAATAATGTTTTGTGCCGCTCTTTTTTGCTCTTCATTTTTATAAAAAATTACCGAACGATATTGGGTACCTACATCGGCACCCTGACGGTTTAGGGTTGTCGGGTCGTGAACGGTAAAGAAAACCTTAAATATTTCATCGAGATTGGTTACTGTTTTGTCGTAGGTAATTTGAACCACTTCGGCGTAGCCCGTTGTGCCGGAACAAACTTCTTCGTAGGTCGGATTGGCTGTTTTTCCGCCGGAAAACCCGGAAACCACCGATTTTACTCCGTTTAGGTTTTCATAAACTGCTTCCACGCACCAATAACAGCCACCGCCGAGTGTGATGGTTTCCAGATTGGATTGCTTGCTTATTTTGTTGGAATCGTTGTTTTGTCCAAAGGCAGTTAGAGTCATGAGTAGGGATGTTAAAATTGATTTCCACATTTTATTTAGAATCAGGGATAAAATCGAGTACGATAGAATTCATGCAATATCTTTTTCCTGTTGGAGCGGGACCATCGTCAAAAAGGTGTCCCAAATGGGCATCACATCGACCACAAAGTGCTTCGATTCTTTCCATGCCAAAGGAATTGTCTTTTTTAAAGACGATGCTGTTTTTGTTTTCCTGTTCAAAAAAGCTGGGCCAACCGCAACTGCTCGAAAATTTGGCAGTAGAACGAAACAGTTTATTGCCACAGGCAGCACAATAATAGGTTCCTTTTTCGTCGGTATTCCAGTATTTTCCGGTAAAAGGTCTTTCGGTGTCGGCATGACGAGCCACTTCGTAAACGTCTTCGGGCAGCACTTTTTTCCATTCGGCATCGGTAAGATGAAGTTTCGTCGTGTCGGTGTTGGAATAATAGGGGTTTTCGGGTTTATTTATTAGATTTTCCATACCAGAGGTTTTTTGGGGATTGGTTTTTACATTAGTATTTTGTCCACAGGCCTGAAATAAAAATAGTGGAAGCAAAAGAACTACACTAAAAAACGAGATTATTTTCATGATTTCTTTTTTATGCAGCAGGTGGGCTTGTTTTTTGGAGACCCAAATGTCACTTCATTTACAAATGAATTGTGATTTAACTTATTCAATTTACGACTAAAAATTATTTTTGGTTTTGAGATTAACAAAAAATTAATTGTCCTTCAAGCCAACACGCATGTTTATCAGATGTTTTTGGAAACCTGTTTTTTCGTATGCTTTTATCGCCGAGTGATTGTCATTATAAACATCCAAGCGCAGTTCGTGTATGTTTTGGGCACGACACCAGTCTTTGAGCGAATCGATGATTTTATAATTTACTCCTTTGCCTCTGTGTTTCGGGTCGGTATACATAAAGCCTAAATAGGCATATGTTTCATGGTTTAAATAGGGCTTTGCATTTTCTATACGTGCATAGCCGGAACCTACGAGTTCTGAATCGATTTCTGCTACCAATACTTCAATATGCGGAGCCGAAATCATTTTTTCAATATCATAATAATGAATTTCCCCTTCTTTTAAAGTGGGATCAAATGGCCGTTCGGCAGTTATAATTCCCTGTTCGAATTCAAGGAGTTTTTTTAAATCATTTATTTGTGCTCTTCTGATGCTGATCGTGTTCATATAGATTTGGCTTAGGTTTTCAAAGTTACAAAAGAATATTTAGATTGATAGCGGATGCCGTATGCTGTATTTCTTTGCTTGATTAGGCTTGGATTCAACGGGATGACCAATATAAGTTCACCTCAATAATTATCTTTTTTGTACTTTTGTAACTGCTAGAAAATTATGGAAGAAGAAAAAGTAATATTGGTCAATGAATTAGATCAACAAATAGGATTGATGCCAAAGCTGGAGGCACACCAAAAAGCGATTTTGCACCGCGCATTTTCGGTTTTTGTTTTGAATAATAAAAATGAGATCATGCTGCAACAACGCGCACATCACAAATATCATTCCCCTTTATTGTGGACGAATACCTGTTGTAGTCATCAGCGCGAAGGCGAAACCAATATTGAAGCCGGGACTCGGAGACTATTTGAAGAAATGGGTTTTGAAACCGAGCTGAAAGAATTATTTCATTTTGTGTACAAAGCTCCTTTTGATAATGGATTGACAGAGCATGAACTAGATCATGTTATGATTGGTTATTTTGATGAAAAGCCGACGATTAATTTGGAGGAAGTCGAGGACTGGAAATGGATGTGTATTGAAGATGTAAGAAAAGATATGCAGCTTCATCCCGATATTTATACGGTTTGGTTCAAAATTATATTTGACGAATTTTACCATTATCTGGAAGATCATAAGATTTAATTTTAAATGTCACCCTGGAAAGCTTCTGATCCTTATCAAAAGAAAAAGCAGATCACAATACAAGGAGTCCTAATTTATACAAATTATAAAAATGAGAGTAACCCTATCACGTAAAGCCCATTTCAATGCTGCCCATCGTTTGTATAGAAAAGATTGGACTTTCGAGCAGAACGATGCCGTTTTTGGAAAATGCAATAATCCCAATTTTCACGGGCATAATTATGAAATGGTTGTGAGTATTACAGGTAAAATTGACCCGGAAACCGGATATGTAATGGATGTCAAACTGCTTTCAGACATTATAAAGGAGGAAATAGAGGATCAGTTTGATCATAAAAACCTTAATCTGGATGTGCCCGAATTTCTTGATCTGAATCCAACTGCTGAGAATATTGCAGTTGTCATTTGGAATAAGATCAGAAAGCGAATAAAATCAGAATTCGAGTTAGAAGTGGTTCTATTTGAAACCCCTCGAAATTTCGTAACCTATAAAGGGGAATAATGGCTTTGAAAGTAGGGGACCTAATCCCAAATTTCATCGCAAAAGACAGTCAAGGAAACATTTTTGACAGTAAAGACTATTTGGGTAAAAAGCCATTGGTGATTTATTTTTATCCAAAGGACAATACGCCAGGATGCACTGCAGAGGCGTGTAGTTTTAGAGATCAATACGAAGATTTTAAAGATTTAGGTGCAGAGGTGATAGGGATCAGCAGTGACAGTGTAGTTTCACATCAGAAATTCAGCAATCAATATCGACTTCCTTTTAGACTTTTGTCAGATAGTGACAAGCAAATCAGAACGCTTTTTGGAGTTGCTCCCAGATTGTTCGGATTACTGCCCGGGAGAGTAACTTATGTGACAGATAAAAAAGGAATTATTATAATGATATTAGATGGTATGAAAGCAACGCAACATGTTTCTAAAGCACTCGATGCCTTAAAAAATGTATTGCGAATTGACAAAGATGAATTATGATGACATGCAAGTTCAAAAAAAATATGATATAATAGTTAATTAGTCCAATGAAATGGTTGCTTGTTCTTATTTCGCAACTCACTTTATATTAGACGGAGAAATCGTTGTTGAAAATTAGACTTGCTATATATAGGTGTCGATGTTTTTGATATAGGATAATACAACATGAAATGCCAATATGATAAGGATGGCGTAATTTTGATATCGGTCGATATGAATACGTTCAGTTTCAACGGAAAAGCTTCTATTTTAGAAATTTACATTTCATAGTAGGTAATAGAAAGATTATATGTACTTTTGCAGACGCAAATTAAAATTAAAAATAAAATGGCAAACGTTAAGAATTTAAAGAAAGACATCAACTACGTTTTAGGAGATATTATTGAAGCAGTTTACTTATTTGAAATTTCAACTACAGGAAAACCTACAACAGAAACTAATGCTTTAATTGATGAAGCTATCGCTTCTTTCGATGCTTTGATTACAAAAGTGAACGCTAAGAACGTTGAAAACAAAAAAGCACACTTCAAACAAATCAATACTGAATTGGAACAAACTGCTAACCAATTGATTGCAAAAATCAACGAATTGTAGTCGAAAAAAAAGCGAAAAAAGTTTGAATTTGTTTTGGAAAAATGAAATTCAGCCTTATATTTGCACCCGTAATGAGTCGCCAGCGTAGCTCAGTTGGCTAGAGCAGCTGATTTGTAATCAGCAGGTCGTGGGTTCGAGTCCCTCCGCCGGCTCTTTAATAAAACCATCTAACTTTTGTTAGGTGGTTTTTTGTTTTTAACCGAATTCGGATGAGGTCTAAAATTGTATCGGATTCGAGTATATAATGGGTTAATGTCAAAATCTGAAGGTAAGAAGAAATTAAGGATAGATATTGGCTGGTCTATATGGGAGGTGTTTCTGTAGAATTCCTTTAGGTTCGATTCGTCGTTCGCTTTCTATGTGGTAATTTAGATTTCCTCAGGTTTTGATTAAAAAAGCACCTGTACTTTTCGATTAAAAAAAGAGACCTAATATATAAAGTATAGCTTGGATATTTTCTTTAGGAGCTTTTTCCCGCTATCTGCTACAATCTTTATATAACCAAGCCTTCCAGGATTTGGTTATATAAAGGATTTTCACTGCTATCGGGGCTAGGGGAGAGGGTGTATTGGTGATTTAAAGATTGCAATAGGTGTATTTCATTAAATGAAGAGAGAGGAAAATGAGTCTCAATCGTTAGAATTGATAAGTGAAAGATCGTTTTTGGGTAGTATTGATCTAAGGAATCCAAAAGATCTAAAAAAGCTTTCATTTCAAG
>Ga0137355_1000056_pt1 | contig 16863 bp, 10 predicted proteins | sample EasRivERMLT800_2_FD_104763 | JGI IMG/M metagenome (GOLD analysis project Ga0137355, IMG submission 104763) | Soil microbial communities from meander-bound floodplain in the East River, Colorado, USA - East River MetaG ERMLT800_2 | ecosystem: Environmental > Terrestrial > Soil > Floodplain ... | reverse complement strand
CGCTTTTCGACATCCACTTTTTCGGTGTATTGTTTGGCAAACTTAATGAAGGTCGTGTAATGCCCGGCTTCGCTAACCATTAATTCGTGGTAAAATTGTGCCAGTTCAGTGTCTTTTATATTAAGTGAAAGTACTCTGAACCGTTCGCAACTTCTGGCTTCGATCATGGCGGCAAAAAGTAAGCGCTCGACTAAAGCATCATTACGGCTTCCGTCTTTTTTGGCAAATTTCACCAAGTCGCTTACATAATTATCTTTGCGTTCTCGCCCAAGAGTGAGTCCTTTTTCTTTGATTATGTTATGCACCATCTGGAAATGTTCCATTTCTTCCAGTGCAATTCGGGTCATTTCGGTCACCAGTTCTTCTTTTTCAGAATTGTTGATAATGATGTATATCGCATTGGAGGCGGCTTTTTGCTCGCACCAAGCGTGGTCGGTCAAAATCTCTTCGATGTTCGATTCGACTATGTTTACCCAACGTGGGTCGGTAGCTAATTTTAATCCTAACATTTCTTTGTATTTAAGGAACTGCAAAATTAAGGTTTTCTGTTTGATTTAAAAGGGAATGGATTGGATTACGATTAAAATAGGTTTATTTTGCAACTTCAATAAATAAAGCATGGAAAGCTCACAACAAGTTTTAATTATCGGTTTTGTATGGCCTGAGCCCAATTCTTCGGCCGCAGGGGGTAGGATGGTTCAATTGATCCGGTTGTTTCAGGAGAACGGTTGGCACGTGACTTTTGCGAGTCCGGCCATGGACAGTCCATATATGACTGACCTTGATGCGCTTGGGGTTTCCAAAAAAGCGATTGCGTTGAACTGTGAGACTTTTGACGCTTTTTTGAAGGAATTAAATCCCACGATTGTTTTATTTGATCGATTTATGATGGAGGAACAATTCGGATGGCGTGTTGCCGAAGTATGTCCAAAAGCGCTTCGTTTACTGGATACGGAAGATCTGCATTGTTTGCGACTGGCAAGACAAAAGGCATTTAAAGCGGGTCGGGATTTCACGACTGCTGATTTGTTGGCTGAAGATGTTGCCAAAAGAGAGATAGCGAGTATTCTGCGTTGTGATATTTCCTTTATGATTTCGGAAGTGGAGATGGGATTGCTGCAATCTGTTTTTAAAATTGATCAATCGCTATTGTATTATTTGCCTTTGTTGCTGGAATCGATTGATGTGACGGCAATTCAAAACGGATTCGCTTTTGGGGAACGAAAGAATTTTATTTTTATTGGAAACTTTTTGCATGAGCCCAACTGGAATGCGGTTCAATATCTGAAAGAGGCGATTTGGCCGCTCATTAGAAAGCAATTCCCGGGTGTGGGCTTGCGAATTTACGGTGCATATCCTTCGCAAAAAGTGCTACAGTTGCACCAACCCAAAGAGTCCTTTTTTATCATGGGCCGTGCGAATGATGCGCAGGAAGTGGTGGGTAAAGCGCGAGTGGTTTTGGCGCCGTTGCGTTTTGGCGCAGGGATAAAAGGAAAATTAGTGGAAGCGATGCAATGCGGCACGCCAAGCGTAACGACATCTATAGGTGCGGAATCAATGCATGGCGATTTGCCGTGGAATGGCTTTATCGCTGATGACCCACAGGCTTTTGCTAATGCTGCTGTAAAATTATATCAAGAGGAAACGATTTGGCATAAAGCCCAAGAAAATGGGATTCAAATTATAGAACAACGGTATTTAAAATCGCTATTTGCAGATGATTTGATTCTACATATTTTAACGGTGCAAGGGAATTTAAATCAACATCGTTTGGCTAATTTTATGGGAACAATGCTACAACATCATACCCTGACGAGTACCAAGTATATGTCGCGATGGATTGAAGCTAAGAATAAAAAATAAAAAAATCCCGTCAAGTTCTAAAACCTGACGGGATTTGTAACATAAAAATTAGGTTATTGCGAGTTATGTGACCGACAATTTTTTGACTATTTCAACAAACCTTCAATGCTTTGAACTGTCGTTAAATGATAACCCGATTTTGCTTTCTCAAAAATCTGTTTTGCCCAGGCTTTTCCTTCGGGTGTTTTTACCATTTCTTTGTAAAGGGTCTGCAATGAACCGGTTCTGCTGGTAGCAATCATAAACTGTTCAATCGCAGGATAAGCAACAGTATAGCGATGGCGAATAGCAGGAACGAACCATTGACGCTTGATAACGAAGTTGCCTCCTTTTGTAGAGTTAAACTCCGCGTCAATAGCAGCCATTTCTTTCAGCGTGATATCTTCAGGAAGATAATCTATAAAATGCTGTTTCTCATTCGTAGATTTTATTTTCAGACTCAATCCTTTAACACCTGTTTTTCTCCAGTTTTTTTGGATGCTGTCTATTGCATTAAAATCTTCAGAAACAACAGCTGTAATGTTTGATGGCACTCCGGGTTTATAAATCCATTCGTCTGCTTTTATTTTATCGGCAAGGGCCTTGTCGTTTTTTATCAGGTTTTCGTTCAGATAACTCACAAAATCCTCCGTCGTTATGGATTTAAAAGCATGGGCGTCGAAATAGTTCTTAATGAACATATCAAATTTCTCACGTCCGACTGCCTGTTCAATTACCTTCAAGAAATCATAACCTTTTTCGTATGGAATGTCGCTTAATCCATCGTCAGGATTTCTTCCCGTGGTATTTACCTTGAGTCGTGTATCAGGATTTGCGTTTCCAAATTCAGTCATGTTATCATGCAATACTTTACGGCTTAAAACATCCTGCATTTTGGCTTCTTTTTCGCCAAAAACAGCTTCACCAATTCGATGTTCTACATAAGTCGTAAAACCTTCATTCAGCCAGATATCGTCCCAAGTGGCGTTGGTGACCAAATTACCGCTCCAACTATGACCCAATTCATGCGCCAAAAGACTGGTTAACGAACGGTCACCGGCAATAACTCCGGGAGTCAGAAAGGTTAGGTTTGGATTTTCCATTCCGCCATAAGGAAAACTAGGCGGCAAAACCAACACATCATAGCGGCCCCAACGATAAGGACCAAATAGTTTTTCGGCGGCGCCAACCATCTTTCCTAGTTCGGCAAATTCCCATGCCGCGTTTTTTATCAGCGACGGTTCAGCATAAACACCCGTTCTACTGTCTATGGCTTTGAATTCAATATCACCAACGGCAATGGCCATTAAATAGGAAGGAATTGCTTTATCTTGTTTGAAAGTATATATTCCGGTATCGTTTTTTTGTTGTGGATTGACAGCGCTCATCACTGCCATTAAATCTTTGGGAACAGTAACTTTGGCAGAATACGTAAACCGAATTCCAGGTGAATCCTGACATGGAATCCAAGTGCGCGACCAGATACTTTCCCCTTGAGAAAAAAGGAACGGTTTCTTTTTGTCTGCGGTTTGTTGTGGCGTCAGCCACTGTAAAGCAACGGCATCTTTGGTCGTATTGTAATAAATATTGACTTTAGTAGTATTGGGTTCAATTGCAATGTGAAGCGATTTTCCGTGGAATTCAACTTCCTCTCCGAGGTTAAATTTCGTTTCTTTCTCTTCATCGCCCAAGGTTACTTTGGTAATGTTTAGCGTATTTTCATCGAAGATAATTTCGTTCCCTTTGCTGATATTGTCAATTTGCCAAGTTGCTTTTCCTGAAATCGATTGCGTTTCAAAATCAACTTTAATATCAAGATCCAAATGTTTTACAACAGCCAGATTCGGTTTTGCGAAAGAATGTTCGTCTTTAACCGCTGTCAGCTCTTGAACATTGTCTTTTTTCTGGCAGGCCAAAGCTGCAAAAAAGAAAGTAAGCAGGAATATTTTTTTCATTTTATGAAGTACTAATTTTAAGAATGTAAATTAAATAAAAAATCCCGTTCTGAAAGTTCAAAACAGGATTAATATTTAAATGCCTTCGACTACGCTCGGGCTGATAAGATTTTATGCTAACATTGTCACTGGGTTTTCAATAAACAGTTTCAAAGTTTGTAAAAATTGAGCCCCAGTTGCACCGTCAATTGTTCTGTGGTCACAAGCCAATGATAACATCATCGTGTTCCCAACCACAATTTGGCCATTCTTCACTACTGGTTTTTCAACAATTGCTCCTACTGATAGGATAGCAGAGTTTGGTTGATTGATAATTGAGTTGAATTCAGTAATTCCAAACATTCCAAGATTCGAAACTGTAAAAGTACTTCCTTCCATTTCTGTAGGCAATAACTTTTTGTTTTTCGCTCTTCCTGCAAGGTCTTTTACGCTAGAGCTAATTTGAGATAAACTCATCCCATCGGTAAATTTCAATACTGGCACAACCAATCCATCTTCAACAGCAACAGCAACACCCACATTCACATGATAATTGATAGTGATGGCATCTTCTTTCCATTGTGAATTTATTTTTGGATGTTTTTTCAATGCTAATGCACAAGCTTTTATCACCATATCGTTAAAAGACACTTTGGTATCTGGAACGCTATTGATAATCGCTCTTGATTTCATTGCTTCATCCATTGCCACTTCAATTGTTAAATTGTAATGAGGTGCTGTAAATAAAGATTCCGCTAAACGTTTAGCGATTATTTTTCGCATTTGCGAATTTTTGATTTCTTCAGTCAAAACTTCTCCAGCAGGTACAAATGGTTTTGTAGCTGCAACAGTTTCCGCTTTAACAGGTTCAGAAATTGAAACTGTTGGAGTAGAAGCAGCTTGGGCCTGAGGTGTGAAGTTTTCAACATCACTTTTCACAATGCGTCCGTTTTCACCAGACCCCTTGATTTGTGTCAATTGAATTCCCTTCTCACTTGCAATTTTCTTTGCTAAAGGAGACGCTAAAATTCTTTTCCCTTCAGAAGCAGCATCTACAACTTCTTCTATATGGGGAGGAAGCGAAGGCAAAACTTCTTTTTGGGCAACAGCCAAAGATGGTGTACTTCCGCCTTTTTTATAATTTTCAGCAATACCAGTAACATCTGTTCCTTCTGGTCCAATTATAGCCAGAACGCTATCTACAGGAGCTGTTTGTCCTTCATGGATTCCGATAAATAATAGAGTTCCTTCATTGAAAGACTCAAATTCCATTGTTGCTTTATCAGTTTCAATTTCAGCAAGAATGTCTCCTTCGCTGATTTTGTCACCTACTTTTTTCAACCAAGTAGCTACTGTTCCTTCGGTCATTGTATCGCTCAATCGAGGCATGGTAACCACAACCACTCCTTTTGGCAAAGATGATGTCACTGGAGGGGTAACTGTTTCTGTTTTAACTTCTGTTGGAGTTGAAGCGGCTGCCGTTACTGGTTCAGCGGCTGGTTTTCCAGCTAATAACGCTGAAATATCTTCCCCTTCTTTCCCAATAATTGCCAATAAAGAGTCTACAGGTGCAGTCTCTCCGGCAGGTATTCCAATGTATAAAAGCGTTCCTTCATTGAAAGACTCAAATTCCATGGTTGCTTTATCAGTTTCAATTTCTGCAAGAATATCTCCTTCGCTGATTTTGTCACCCACTTTTTTAAGCCATGTTGCTACCGTTCCTTCCGTCATCGTATCGCTCAAACGAGGCATTGTTATAATTGTTGCCATATTGATTATAGTTTATGAGGTAAAAATGGATAGTCTTTTTCGGCGTAAACCACGTCGTATAATTGTTGTACATCTGGGTAAGGTGACTCTTCTGCAAATGTCGCACACTCTTCCACTAAATCCTTCACTCTCTGATCGATGGCTTCAATCTCTTCTTCGGTAGCAAATTTTTGTTCTTTGATTACATCTAAAACTTGTGTAATCGGATCTATTTTTTTGTATTCTTCAACCTCTTCTTTTGTACGGTATAATTGTGCATCAGACATAGAGTGTCCTCTGTAACGATATGTTTTCATTTCAAGGAAAGTAGGTCCATCACCACGACGTGCTCTGTCGATAGCTTCAGTCATCGCTTCAGCAACTTTTACAGGATTCATTCCATCCACTGGTCCACATGGCATTTCGTATCCTAAACCTAGTTTCCAAATGTCAGTATGATTTGCAGTTCTCTCTACAGAAGTTCCCATTGCATACCCATTATTTTCTACAATGAATACCACAGGAAGTTTCCATAGCATCGCCATATTAAAAGCTTCATGCAAAGAACCTTGACGAGCTGCGCCATCACCAAAATAGGTCATAGTAACACCACCTGTTTCAAAATACTTATCAGCAAAAGCCAATCCGGCTCCAACAGGAATTTGTCCACCTACAATTCCGTGTCCTCCATAAAAACGGTGTTCTTTTGAAAAAATATGCATAGAACCGCCCATTCCTTTTGAAGTACCGGTAACTTTTCCTAAAAGTTCCGCCATCACACGTCTTGGATCAACTCCCATCCCTATAGGCTGCACGTGATTTCTATATGCAGTAATCATTTTGTCTTTTGTCAAATCCATAGCGTGCAATGCACCAGCTAATACTGCTTCCTGACCATTATATAAGTGTAGAAAACCTCTAACTTTTTGTTGAATATATAATGCTGCAAGCTTGTCTTCAAACTTTCTCCAAAGTAGCATGTCTTCATACCACTTCAAATAAACCTCTTTTGTAACTTCTTTCATCTGAATTAATTCTTTTGCTTAAGTGTTATTGTGTTATCGATTATGACCTATAACGCAAAATAGTTTCCTCACCACAAATTTGCGCCCCGTAGGGTCGGGATGCAAAAATAAGACATTCCTAGTAAGAACTAAAATTAAAAAGACAATTTTTAGATTTTTTACAAGAACTTTTTGTCAAACATAAAAGGCAACAAGTTTTTTAAGGAGTCCGATTTGTAAATAGCACCTATTTCTCCCATGAAATAAATTTCAATAGGGGTCTCTTGTCGAATTTCATATTCAGCTATTGATTGTCTGCAGGAACCACATGGCGGAATGGGTTTTGTCGTTTGATTTGTATCTGAGGCTGCGGTAATTGCCATTTTTAAAATCTTAGCTTCAGGATAAATGGCACCTGCCTGGAAAATAGCCACCCTTTCAGCGCAAAGACCGGAAGGATACGCTGCATTCTCTTGATTAGAACCCAATACAATTTTTCCATTATCCAAAACAAGGGCTACTCCCACTCTAAACTTCGAATAGGGAGCGTAGGCGTTTTTTCGTACAGAAACAGCCTGTTCCATGAGATTCTTGATGTCATTCGGCAACTCCAAAGTTGAACCATAAACAGAGAACCGGGTCGTTATTGTAATTTCTTCCATCTTTTTATCTAAAAAAAATCCAAATCACATCCGAAGTTTCGAATGAAATTTGGATTCTTATATTCATTTTAATAGTTTTTAAAACTCGCTATACTTTTCTCCAAAACTAAATGTCAAAGAAAAACGAAGCGTATTTTCCAGTGGATTTTTTACGTCTGATGCAGAGAACAAATAAGAGACGTCTATTTTAGCACTACTATATTTAAAGCCTGCCCCCAAAGAGAAAAACTCTCTATTTCCTTTATCTGGATTTTCATAAAAATACCCCATTCTTAAAGCAAATGAATCCTGATATAAATACTCGGTTCCTATCCCATATGTTATTTCTTTTAGCTCTTCGCTAAAACCACCTGGAGCATCCCCGAAAGACTGAAACATTCCTTCAAACCAGCCTATAGAACGGTAATCATCTAAATTCTGGGCTCTTTCTTCAGGAGTTATTGTTCCGTCTCCATTTAAATCTGGATCTTGTGGCGTTGGAACCATTAGCTTATTGAGTTCAACATTTAAGCCAAGCTTATTGTACTCATCAAATATAAAATCAAAACCGGCTCCCATTTTTAAATTTGCAGGCAAAAAATTGGTGCTAAATTCGTCATTATCATAACTCATTTTAGGGCCCATGTTTTGAAAATTGACACCTCCCCTCCATCTTCCATTAAAATCAGAGTATGGAATTTCTTCTGATTGAAAAAAACCGGCAACATCAACAGCAAATGAATTTGCCGCCGAAGCGTCACCATTTTCTGTTGCTACTTTTAAACTCGAATGAATATAACGTCCCGCAACTGCCATAGAAAATTTTTCACTTAACTTCAATGCATAAGATCCATCCAGCGCAAACTCATTAGGAGAAACCGTCCGTACCGGTTCATCAGGATCGCCTGTGTAGCGCAATTCAATATCTCCCAGTCCAAAATATCGAAAACTTGTCGCAAACGCACTTCGCTCGGTGATTCTATTATAATAGGTTAACTGTCCTAATGAAATATCATTAACTAAATCTGTCAGATAGGGAGTATAACTAGCTGAAAACCCTTGTTTGTCTATTGCAAAAGCATATTTTGCCGGGTTCCATTGTTGTGAAAAAGCATCGGCCGCTGTGGCAGAACCTATATCAGCCATCCCAGCAGATTTTGCGTCGGCAGCAACCGTCAAGAATGGTACGGCAGTCGTTATGACGTTTTCTTGCGCTTTTGCAATAAAGATATTGAGTATTAAAGTAAAAATCAGGGCTATTTTTTTCATTATGATAAAACCATTTATTGAGTAAAGATATTAATTTATTAAAGGATTACAAGTTTTTCGTACTTTTCGGCTTTACTATTGGTTAAGTTAGATTTTACTGTGAGTTTGTATACATATACGCCTTTTCCAATTCTACTTCCGAAATCGTCTTTTCCATCCCAAGTTATTTCTCTGGAAAGAAAACCATCTGTTGTAATAATTTGATTTTTGGTCCAAACCACTTTACCTGTTATTGTCAATACTTGAACCTGAACCTCAAGAGGTTCGTAAGGTCTGTTATGTGAAAACCAAAATTCGGTGTGATTTACAAAAGGGTTAGGATAATTCAATACATGTGTCAATGTTATCGTTTCATTCCCTACTACAACAAACTGAATTTCGGCAGTTATGGGATTATTATACACATCCCAAGCTTTAAATGTAACTGTGTGCAATCCAATGGCTAATTTCCGTAAAGGAAAACGAAGTATTCCATTTGTATAGTCGTCTAATTTCGTTTGATAATAATCATTCAAAATAAAAGGATCACTCACATCTCCATCAAGTATAGCCACAATATCATGACCTATCCCACTTGCTGTATTTATCCCATTTTCATCTTCCAAAAAAGCAATGAGCAGTGGAGATTCGTTTGTTGTACCTCCTGAAACAAAAGTTTCATCATTCATATATAACTTCACTTTTGGACTAATATTGTCCACAACTGCATTTTCGGTTATTCCTCCTACTTTTATTGTTAAATCATATCCTGTTTTATTCTCCAATGATTGCTGTTTTTGAGAATAAAAACTAATTTTTCCATTACCCAATGGTATTCGTATATCTTTTGGCACAACAAAATTAAATTCAAACTGACCGTTGGTTACCGATGCATTTCCCCTAAAAATAGTCTCCCCTAACGCATTGAAATTAATCGGAGGGCTATTTCCATCATTATTTAAAGTAGATTTTGCAATAGATTTATCAAATACAACCGTCGAAAGTGTGCCGTTATAGTTTGTGATCCGAATGTTATTTTCATCTGTAATTTCACCTGACAGTTTCATGCGTGCCAACGATTTGAAATCATCGAAAGGTTGAGAAACCGGAACGTCATTTACTTTAGTAAGTCTGATTTGGAGTTTGGGAATGGCCAACATTAATGCAGGATCCCCTATATACAGCACAACATTGGTTGCTGAATTTGGATTACTGTTTTTAGATATACGCAGCGCTTCGGCAATCGAAGTATATTGGTTTGATCCATAGGATAATAAATTCTTGGACAAGACATCATTAAAATTCTCTGCACTAAACTGCCCGATAGATCGTGTTGTTGTAAGCATCGAAATTGCCCCGCCTTTAGGATTCCAGTAAGTGTACTCCCCTGCTGTAGGCCTCGAGGGATTATCAAAACGCGAAAACTCACAAGTGATCGTAATAAATAAAGGGTATTTATATTGGTTGTTTAGATTTTGCCCGTCTGTTTTTTCCCAAATACGTTCACTGGACAATCCGTCTTCCCCTCCATGCCCTAAATAATTAAACACCAAAGCGCCTTTCTCGAAAGCATTAAAAAGATCCGACTTAGCTTTAGGATATCTGGAACCTCCAGCAGAGGCCTCTTGTGTATAGGAGTCTAACAATATTTTATTAACATTAAAAAAAGGTTTTTCAGCCGTAATGACATCTGCCAAATTGTTTTGTCTATTTTGTAAACTCGCATCCGAGGATTTGTCAGAGTCATCAGATATTAGAACGAAATTATTTCTCCAACTTCCATATGCTTTCAAATCATGATATTCGAATACTTTATTTACCATTTCTTCGGCTTGTTTAGCATCGGCCACCAGCATCCTACCAACAGCAATGTCAATTCCTCCAAAAAAGGCTGTAATGTTTCCTTCAGTAGCATCCATTAAACCATAAAAATCATCCGAAGAAAAGGAAGCTTCCCCAGACGAATTACTGTTTAGCGCATGATAAATAGGCACAATATTCGAGTTGTTTGCAATTCTATTTTTATAATCATAGGAAGCATCTCCAAAAAGATTAACATACTTTACCCTTTTTTCGGGTGCCGAAGCATTTTCGAAAATATATTTAATACAATTTCTTATCGCCGCAATATCCTGTTTCCCGGAAGAAAACTCTTGATATATCGATTCAAGAGGAATTACTTTTACATTCAGATTTGAATAAGAGCGATGAAAATCGGCTAATTTCTCAGCTTGCCCCTTCAAAAAATTAGGCGCAATAATCACATAATCGATATCTTGGAACTGCCCTTGAGTATTTTTAAAAAGCGTTCCCTTTAAGTTTTGATTCTCAATTTTAGATTTACCATCTATTAAAGGTATAAAATAATCGGAAGGATCAATTGCGATATATTTCCTAAGCTCGCCAAGGTTTGCTTTAAAAGAAAAAGAATTTTGTTTTGCGTTTTCAACTTTAGAGACATTATACAAATCTGTTATATCCCAAACTTGAGAAATTCCCACCGCATTTGAAATAGCATAACTTACAACTCCTAAACTAGCATAAGATAAATCATATTGAAAAGGAAATTGTTTACCATATCCAACTAGCTTTCTCTTTGCAGTAACCATAAGATAGTCCAAATATCCTTTGGAACCGGGTACACCATTGTTACTGTAGCTTAATTTAATTTTCACATTTTCTGTGCCAACAGAAGTAGAATTTGATAAATATCCAAGATTAAATTCGATATCCGAATTAGTATTTAATGACGGAAAAGTAATATTTCCAAAGTCTACTCCATTTGCTGAAATTTTGAAAGAGGTCGGTGTATAAGCAGCTGAAGCCGTTTTTGTCATTATTTTTATGGGGATTGCAGAATCGATATTAGGAAAATTAAATTCAAATTCTTGCTCAGCATTCACATCAAACGTCTCTCCAAACCATTGACGCCCAAGTTGGGCAATATTCACTTTATCTAATTCGTGGTATTGATGATCATCAAAGGAATTTAGAATAAGGTCAATATTTCCTGTAGGTTGAGGCATTGTATTGATTCTTTTCCCGTCACCATCCCCCATAGTTACGTAGTAATATGATTTAGTGTCATATAAATTAAGATTAGTCTGACTCTCGTCATTCCAAACATCAACTCCTTCCGCATAAAACAAAATATAATCGTCATTGTCAAAAACGCTGTCTTTTTCACCGATGATTTCAATTGCATTTTCAACCAAGTCCTTGGGATAATAAATATCGTTAGAAAGTGGCAACATTCTACCTCCATTGCCATAAACTTTAATTTTCTTGGGATCAACACTATTTACGTTAAGTCCCAATTGAAGTAAAAAACTTTTAGAAATTTTATAAACGCCGCACTTTTCAATATAAAAACGATACCAATCACCGTTGTTCAAAACTGAATTGGTAATTAAATTGGATTTATTATTGTTGTGTCTTTCACTTTTTGCAGAAGCATTATTATTAAGCGAATAAGTAAAAGAAAGAACTTTTTGGTATCCGAAATCATTTTTTATAATGGGATGTATTGACAGAAAAGATTGCCTAATACCTCTTGAAATTGTTGACCTGATAGCTGGCAAAATAGATTTTGGAATATTTTTTCGGTCTAAATCCCCTAATTGTGATTCCGAAATTGATTCATAAACTATATTTGAAATTTGACAGGTTTTTTCGTCAAAAGGATCCGATCCAATTAAGTTTAAAGTATAAAATAATGTCTTACCTACGGTGTCATAATTATAACTATCGCCTGAAAATTGTGGTATTTTCAAACTATAGCTGCCAAAATGCATTTCGCTTTTATCAATCCAATCAATTGAAACATTGCTATTTAATTGCGACAACCCGAAAAAAGGAATCAAAAAAACACAAATCAAAAAGATTTTTCGCATTTACAGAATTATTGTATTAAATAATTTTTTTTTACAAAAAACAAAAATAAAATATTTTATGCGCGAAAATGTAATAAATACAATAATTTTGCGTTTTTTAAAATGTAGTTATTTTTAAAAATAAGCAGGATATCTTTTTTTATTTTAAATTTGGTTTTGCTTTTTAAGTTTAATTATTATCTTGCACCACCAAAATCACCTACTAAACAGTATGAAAGTAAATAAAATTATAATCTTACCCTTAATGTTGTCACTGACATTACTCGTAAGTCTTGCTAGTTGTAGCAAGAAGTCTAAATCATCAAGTGCCTCAAGAGGAACTGGTTGGAACGTGAATAGTTCAAAAGGAGGCTTTAGTAAATCATCCGAATACAAAAAACAAGAAACTGGCCCAGGTTTAGTTTTTATTGAAGGTGGAACTTTTACTATGGGTAAAGTCCAAGATGACGTAATGCATGATTGGAACAATACTGCTACCCAACAGCATGTTCAATCTTTTTACATGGACGAGACAGAAGTAACCAATTTTATGTACTTAGAGTACCTAGAATGGACTAAGAAAGTATTTCCTCCTACAGAAGAGATTTACAAAAACATATATGAAGGTGCTTCACCAGATACTTTGGTTTGGAGAAATCGTTTAGGTTATAACGAAACGATGACCAATAACTACCTAAGACATCCAGCTTACGCTAGTTATCCTGTGGTTGGTGTAAACTGGGTTCAAGCAGTTGAATTTAGCAAATGGAGAACCGATCGTGTAAATGAGGCTGTTCTTGAGAAAAATGGCTACCTAAAAAAGGATGCCAAATCATTGGATGTAAGTGCAGAAAGCACATTTAGTACCGAAACATATTTGAACTCACCTACTTCTGTTTTTGGTGGTAACGAAGAAATCGTATTAAAAGAAGGACAAAAAAGCGGTAAAAAAGCAAGAGCTCCTAAACCAGGGAAAGACGGTAAAGTTGTAGAAGAAAAAAATGTTTACATCCAAAGAACATCCGGAGTTTTACTTCCTGAATATAGACTTCCAACCGAAGCCGAATGGGAATATGCTGCTGCAGCAGATGTAGGACAAAGAGAATACAATATCTATAAAGGTCAAAAGAAATATCCATGGTCAGGTGGATACACCCGTAATGGAAAAAGAAAAGCTAAAGGTGATCAATTAGCCAATTTCAAACAAGGAAATGGGGATTATGGCGGAATTGCCGGATGGTCAGATGATGGCGCCGATATTACAAATGCAGTAAAAAGTTATCCTGCGAATGACTTTGGTCTATATGATATGGCAGGAAATGTTGCAGAATGGGTTGCAGACGTATACAGACCTATAATTGATAATGAAGCCAATGATTTTAATTATTTCAGAGGAAATTCATACACCAAGAACAAAATTGGGAAAGATGGAAAATTCGAACTTGTAACAAAGGAAAATTTGAAATATGATACCCTAAGTACAGGAAAACTTATAGCTACAAGTTACCCTGGACAAATCGTACAAGTTCCTGTTGATGATAATGAAACTTATTTAAGACAAAACTTTGACTCAAATTATGAAGTTAATTTTAGAGATGGTGATAAACAATCTACTAAATACTACAAATTTGGGGAATTAGAAACCGATAAGGAAGCTAATGAGAGAAGCATGTATAATTCTCCTAAACACCATGTATCAACTGATAGTATTGGAAACATGACTAGAAAATTTGATAAATCAAGTAAGAGAACAACATTAATAAACGACGAAGTAAGAGTTTATAAAGGTGGTTCTTGGAGAGATAGAGCATATTGGTTGGATCCAGCACAAAGAAGATATTTTCCACAAGATATGGCGACAGATTACATTGGATTTAGATGTGCAATGTCTAGAGTTGGTCCTAAATCTGAAAAGAAAAGATCTCCTAGAAATTAATTATTTTAGTAAATTATAATAAAAAGCCCTTTGATTAGGGCTTTTTATTTTTAAAAACCTTTTTTCAAAATGGATATAGCTCACATTCATAATTTGTTTTTAAAATGTAATTCCGTTTCGATTGATACCCGTAAAATTGAAGTGAACTCGTTATTTATAGCAATAAAAGGCGATCGATTTGACGCTAATACGTTTGCTAAAGAAGCACTGGACAAAGGTGCTTCGTATGTGATAATTGATAATGAAAATTATTATATTGATGAAAGAACCATTTTAGTAAAAAACAGCTTGGTCGCTTTACAAGAATTAGCAAAATTTCACAGAGTCTATTTGAATTTACCCATCATTGCTCTTACTGGCAGTAATGGAAAAACTACAACAAAAGAGTTGATTCATGCAGTTCTGTCTAAAAAATTTAAAACAAAAGCAACTGTTGGAAATTTAAACAACCATATCGGTGTACCATTAACATTATTATCTTTTACTAAAGATACCGAAATTGGAATTGTAGAAATGGGAGCTAATCATAAAAAAGAAATAGCTTTTTTATGTGAATTAGCTAAGCCAAATTACGGGTACATAACTAATTTTGGAAAGGCACATTTAGAAGGTTTTGGTGGATTTGAAGGCGTAATCGAAGCCAAAAGCGAAATGTATGATTATATCGCAAAAAACAATGAATTGGTATTTGTAAACTTAGAGGACCCAATTCAGGTAAAAAAGACAAATCATTTAAAAATATATTCATTTGGCTTAAATAAAGAAAATGCTAACGTCAATATAAAATCAATAAAGGCAGATCCATTTGTTTCGATTATTTTTTCAAATAATACGATTACAACTCATTTAATTGGCCTGTACAATGCCAATAACATAAATGCTGCGCTTACTATTGGTAAATATTTCAACGTTGATGAAATAGCCATCAAAAACGCTTTGGAGAGCTATATACCAGAAAACAATAGGTCTCAACTATTAAAGAAAGGAACAAACCAAATTATCCTAGATGCTTATAATGCTAATCCAAGCAGTATGGCTGTGGCCTTAGAAAATTTTTTACAATTGGAAAACCCAAATAAAATCGCTATTCTTGGCGATATGTTTGAGTTGGGCCCAGAAAGTTTATCAGAGCATAAAAACATAGTGAATATGCTTTTAAATAAAGAAAAAATAATCTGTTATTTCATAGGAAACGATTTTTATCACAATAAAGTAAATGATTTAAACTTTCACTTTTATGAAACTTTTGATCTCTTTAAAAAAGAATTGGAAAATATAAAATTTGAAAACAACCTAATTCTTATAAAAGGTTCAAGAGGCATGGCCTTGGAAAGAACATTAGATGTCATTTCGTAAAACAACCACATTAAAACTAAAAGCCATCTATTAATTTATGATGACTTTTTTTTTGCCTCAAGAAATACTCTCCAGACAAATCATATTAGATATTCAACTTACTATACAAACATATCTTTTAGAGCTCTTTTAGTCACTTTTATTTTCATCAAATACACGGCTTCTACCGACTAAAAACCAAATGGATCATCTATCAATAGTTTTTCGTCAAAAATCCGATGCCATGACCTATAAATACTTTCCTAACGTCATACAAAGTTATGAATCGTTTCCACGTATAAACCGGCTTTCGAAGTATTGCACCACATCAGAAAACAAAACTCATATCCTCCAACTTTTATACAATGGAGACTCCGTAAAACAGTTATTAGCCAGAAGCAGATATATACTGTATAAATCACGTAAAAAATGGACCGACAGCCGAAACGAAAGAACTCAAATAGTACTTTTACTATATCCGGATATAAAAACGGCATATAGCCTAACTCAACAGCTTCGAAGTATTTACAATAACAATAATAACAAACAGATTGCCATGACAAAACTGGCTCATTGGTACAGAAAAGAGGAAGAATCAGGTTTTAAAAACTTCAACATCATCCTCAATACCATAACATTTAATTACCAATCAATCTTTAACTATTTTAATAATCGAAGTACAAATGCATCGGCAAAATCTTTTAATGCCAAAATTAAAGCTTTTAGAAGTCAATTTAGAGGAGTCAGAAACATTGATTTATTCTTATTCCGATTATCCAATCTTTTTGCCTAATCCCCAACTTATGAACTCGATCCATTTGCAAAGCTAGCCAAATGGCATGAAAAAGTAAATCAATCAGGATTTAAATCATTCAATACAATATCCCGCACAATAATCAATCATTACCAAACCATATTAAACTATTTTGACAACAGAAGTACTAATGCTTCGGCCGAATCTTTTAATGCAAAAATCAAAGCTTTTAGATCGCAATTCAGGGGTGTTAGAAACATAGAATTCTTCCTTTTTAGACTAACTAATATTTATGCTTAATTTTTATCGCTCCACAGGTTTTAGGATTGATCCGTTTTTTTTGAAAAAAATAAAAATTAATATTTTAATTGCAAATCAACACAGAATCTATCGGGGCTCCCACATAACTGCAGTATTTGTAAACAAAAAAACCCCTCATCGATAGATGAAGGGTTTTTAAAAAGAAAGGCGACGACATACTCTCCCACATAACTGCAGTACCATCTGCGCAGGCGGGCTTAACTACTCTGTTCGGGATGGGAAGAGGT
>Ga0137355_1000055_pt1 | contig 16909 bp, 17 predicted proteins | sample EasRivERMLT800_2_FD_104763 | JGI IMG/M metagenome (GOLD analysis project Ga0137355, IMG submission 104763) | Soil microbial communities from meander-bound floodplain in the East River, Colorado, USA - East River MetaG ERMLT800_2 | ecosystem: Environmental > Terrestrial > Soil > Floodplain ... | reverse complement strand
TGGTGCCAGCGGAGCAGCCGGTACTGCACTCACGCTCCCCGTGACGGGCATAGTCATTACGGGCGGCACTGGCGGCGGTTCTCTCCCCGCCTCAAACAACAACAACGGTTACGCTGGCGGCGCGATCACGGCAGCCGGCCTTATGGGCGGCGCTGCTGGTGGGATCGCTGGCACGTCTGCGCCTACAGCCGGTGGCCCCGGTACGACCGGACGGCAACCAGTCCCGAAACTCAACTACTTCTTCGGCGGCACGGGCGGTGGCAGTTCCGGGATCTCGGCTGCTCCTGCCGGCGCTGCTGGTGGACGCGGCGGAGACGGAGCCTACGGCTGCGGTGGCGGTGGAGGCGGCGGCGGATTCACCGGGCAGACGGCGGCTCCCGGCGGCAAGGGTGGTGACGGCATCGTGGTGATCGTCTCGTGGTGAAGCGATGCTAGGCCGGCATCCGCTCTCCGGGGCGCCGCTCAGCGCGGAAGTCACGGCGGCCACGTCAGATGTATCGGTCGGGTTGACTGGCGTTGCCGGCACCAGCGGGATCGGCGCCACGCTCGTCGCTGCGGCGCTGGCGATCTCGGGTCTGTTCGGGACGGCGGCAGTAGGCAGCACTGGAGCCGGAATCAGCGTTGCGCTGAGCGGGGACATGACCGCGACCGTCGAGTGCCTCGTCGTCGGCGGCGGTGGCGGTGGCGGTGGTCGCCACGGCGGCGGCGGTTCTGGTGGCGGGCTCGTCTACGACACGGACCACGCGGTCGCCGTAGGCACCTATCCGGTTACGGTCGGCGACGGCGGGCCGTGGCAGGAGAACAACCCGAGCGAGCAGACGGTCGGGGCCAACGGCGAAGCGTCCACCTTTGACAGCATCACGGCGCTCGGCGGAGGCGGAGGCGGCTCTTTTACGGCGCCCGTCCCGACCGGCGGCGGTTCTGGCGGAGGCGGCGGTGGCCTAGCCAATACGACGCACGGGCTCGCCAATCAGACGGACTCTGGTGGCGGCACCGGCTACGGCTTCAATGGCGGCGACGGTGACGCTTCCGGCGCCGGTGGTGGTGGCGGCGGCGGAGCGGATGAAGTAGGAGCGAACGCCCCAAGCCTGAATACCGGCGGCGACGGCGGCGACGGGAAAGCCTATTCGATCACGGGAGCCTCGCTCTACTACGCCGGCGGTGGCGGCGGCGGCTCGCAGACCGCCACAACGACTCAGGGCGGACTTGGCGGTGGTGGCAACGGCGGACCGTCCGGCGCGGCCGGCAGCAACGGAACGGCGAATACTGGCGGTGGCGGCGGCGGCTCGCGCTCCATCGCAGGGACAGAACACGGCGGGAACGCCGGCTCCGGCATCGTCATCATCCGGTATTTGTCCCCGAGTGGGGACACGAGGATTGTCGCATCCGGCGGGGATGTCACAACAGACGGCGACTACAAGATCCATACGTTCACTTCTGACGGGGATTTCGTTGTCAGTGCCGCTCCTGGCGTTGCGACAGGTGCTGTCGGCACCGTCTCCAGAGGAGAGACCAGCGTCGCCATCTCGGGCGCCGCCGGGACGGGTTCACCCGGCGCGGTTGGTCCCGAGACGAGCACGGCCATCGCGGGGGACGCCGCGACCGGGGCAGCCGGCTCGGTCACGCCATCGGTCAGCTACGGCGCGACCCTGACGGGCGTGGAGGCCACAGGAGCGCTTGGAAGCGTCGTCCCGAGCCTCAACCCTACCCTGTCTGGTCTCGCCGCCACGGGCAACGTCGGGGCCGTCACGCCTAGCACGGCGGTAGCGCTCACGGGGGTCGCGGCCACTGGCGCCGTCGGCAGCCCGCACGTCGTCATCGTCCTCGGCGAGGAGGGTGGCCTCGAAGACGGCGGCGTCTCGGGCCACGCCCACGCCGGGACGGTCAAAGCGGCCGCGAGCCTCACTCTCTCGGGGCAGGAAGCTGTCGGAGTAGTCGGCACCGTCATCGCCTCGGCGGAGTACGAAGCCGCGCTAACAGGCGAACAGGCGACAGGCTCGGTCGGGAACCTTGCTACGGCAACGAGTCGAGCCCTGACCGGCGAGGGATCCGTCGGATCTTCTGGGGCGCTGACGCCGAGCCTTTCTTTGACCCTGAGCGGTATTGAGGCGACCGGAGCGGTCGGCAATGTAGAGCCGCAATCGAACGACATCACGCGCCCGATCACTGGTGTCGATGCAACAGGCGAAACAGGAAGCGTCACGGCTGCGGTAGAGGTCGCGCTCTCAGGTCTTGTCGCAACCGGTAACGTCGGGGATATTGCAGCCAGCCAGTCGCTGGCGCTGTCTGGCGTACAAGCCGCCGGCGCGGTTGGCGCGTTCCAAGTCGTCCATGTTCTGGGTGAGGAGGGCGGGCTAGAGGACGGCGGCGTTGAGGGGACAGGCCACGCCGGGAGTGTAACGTCAAGCAGAAGCATTACTCTCGCAGGCACAGAGGCGGTCGGCGCCGTCGGTAGCGTAGCGGCAGAATCGAACGACGTTACTCGCCCCATTGTTGGTCTCGGCGCCACGGGCGAGGCCGGGAGCATCGCGCGCTCCATCTCCGTGGCATGTTCGGGCGAAGTTGCAACCGGGCAGGTTGGCACGGTCACGCCGAGCGTCTCCTACGGCGCAGAGCTTTCGGGCGTTGCGGCTACGGGTGCCGTCGAATCGATATCAACAGAGCGGTCGGTCACGCTCGTCGGCAGAGAAGCGACCGGCTCGGTCGGCACAGTCCTTCCGGGACTTCAGATCGACGGCAACGAAGCTGTTGGGGGCGTTGGCGAGATCGTTTCGGAGCGAGTCTCTGCGCTATCTGGTGTCCAGGCGCAGGGCTTCCGCGGCCAGCTTTCGGCGATCGTCGGCCTCGGGCCAGAGACCGATCTGGCAAGGGCGACGTTCACACCGCGCCCGATCGGCGCCGCGTTCGGACACGCAGAGACCGCCGCGACGTTCAGCCCGGCCACGGTCGCCGGTACGTTCAGCCACCAAGAGATCGGCGCAGGCTTTTCTGACAGACCCATCGGAGGAGAATTCAAGTGAGAACACAGAACCTCAAGATGACGCACGGCGACGACGAGACGTTCGATGTCGTGGTGACGAACGAGAAGACGGGCGCAGCAATGCCGATCACGGGCTGCTCGTTCTGGTTTACGGCAAAGAGCGCGCTGACCGACGCCGACCCAGGCGTCTTCCAGCTCAAGTCCCCGAGCGACGGCGTCGCAATCGTTGACGAACCGTCTGGAACGCTGACGGTCACAGTCCCACGCGCCGCGACAGCCGGTCTCCCGTACGAACAAACGGTCCTCGAATACGACTTCCAGATGAAGGACGCCTCGGCGAACGTCAAAACCGTGACGAGGGGAACGCTGACGATCGACCCGGACGTAACGAGAGTGACGACGTGAGGATGCAGTGCCTGATGTCGTGACGTACCTCGGCCAGTTGACGGAGCGGGCGCGGGCTGCTACCGACGCGCTCAGGGATCTCGCCTCCGCTTCTGATGCCTCGCCGGCCACGCGTGAAGCGACGAGCGGGCCGACGACCGCCTACGGGATCTCCGACGGCACCGGCGGCGGACCACAGATTACCGGGAAACGGACACTCAACTTTTCCGCTGCAACGCTCGTCGCCGAAATCAACCGTCTGCGAGGGCCGAAATGAGCGGCTCCGCCCCCGGCATCCAGCAGAATATCTACCTCGACGGAATCGTTCTCGCCGTCCCGGCAGAGCGCGTCAAGGCGCGTCCCGCTCGCGCGGAGACGGCGGAGCGGTTGCTCAACTCCTATGCCGTGATCGACAGGCCCTTCGCCTTCGACGGTGCCCCTACCGTCATCACGAAATACTCGTTCGAGTTCGCGTTTCCGTCCATCGCCGAAGCCGATTACCGGAAGTTCACCGAGATCGAGTCACGCTCGGGCTTCTTGGATCTCTGCCTGTGGAAGCCGATCACCGAGACGTTCTCTGGCGACGGTCTTACAGAGACGTTCACGTTGCTCAGGCGCGAGGCGCTTTCTGAGATTGGCGCACCTTATCTTCCTGCGGACGCGGCGACGCTTTACGAAACGATCTGCACGGTCAGTGGCGTGGAAAAGACGATCACGCTTGGTACGCCGGACGCTGCTACCGGACGGACGCCGTTCACGCTTGCGGATCCCCCCGCCGCGCTGGAAGACAATGTTCGCGTTTTCTACGTCCCGCTGTTTCTGATCCGCATCCTCGACCCGGAGCGGGAGTTCTCGACGCCATTCATCGAGACGGCCACGATGCGCGGGGAGGAGGCGTAGCGTGCCTGTGACGTATGCGGCCGGCGAGGCGATAGCGCTCTTGCGGGCAGGAGGCATTGCTTCCGGTCTTGCTACCGCCACAAACGACGCGCCGGCTGGTGCGTTGGAAGGTGATGCCACGGTTGATCGGCACGCGATCAGGGCGTTCCTCTCTCGTGTGCGGCTGATGCGCCCGGAAGTTTACGTCGGCGATCTAACGACTCCACTCGCCGAATTGGTTGACTCGGTGGAAGTCACCGAGACGCTCGACGAGCTCGTCGTCGCGGCGAGCTTCACGGTTGCGAAGGCCGAGGCGTCGCCGTTCCATTCAGATTCGATTCTTGTCGGGAATCGGCCATGTCGTATTGAGTTGTGGATCGGCCCGCCCGGCGGCGTTGGCGCCGTTAACTTTACCAGCGTGGGATCTATCGGGATGGCTGGTCCCGCTGCGACCGCCTTCGATGATGGCGTTGCGCACGATGCCGTGATCGGTCCTGGCGGCCTCGCGAAGTATGCGCTGTTCGAGGGCTTCACCGACCCGATGCAGGACTCTGCCGCCTATCGCACGCGCGCCCAGGTGCAGGCGATCTCGACGTCGTCGCTGTGGGCGGACATCGTCGGCTGTGTTCGTCTCAACGCCTTCTCCGGTCTGACGCGGGCGCAGGTCGTGCAGGCGATGGCGACCTCAGCCGGGATCACGGTCGGCGGCCTAGACTCGCTCGGCAGCGCAAAGGTCTACAAACCCGTCGATGAGATGGGGGGGTCGACGCTTGACCTGATCCGTCGCTACGGGGAGATCGAAGGCTGGCGCGCTCGGCTCTCGCGCGACGGCGCCGGGATCGAGGTGCTCTCCGAAGATCAGCTTCTATCGGGCTCGCCCGTCTACGAGTTCGACGAATCGAATACATTCAATGTCGGCGTCTCGACGCCATCGCGGCCAGTCACCGACTGGATCGTTTCCGGCGCACGGATCTCCATGCCGACGGCCGGGACGAAGCCGGAGGACGAAGGGCCAGTCACGAAGACGACCGTCACCGAAGGGCTCGACTCATCCGGGCTGCCGACGCGGATGGTGGAAACGGTCGAGTCGTGGGGCGGAGCTGAGCGCATCCGCACATCCGAGACATGGCGGACCGCCGTCGTAGATGGTTCCGGCGCGGGGTTCCCTGGGCCTGCTGGCTTCTTTATGACGGACCGGCTGACCATCGTGACCGAATGGGCCGACTTCTACTGGTACGACGACCCTGTAGCACAGCGCGGTCTGCACACGCGACCCGCGGCACAGATGAACAAGCGCACCACGACCACTGAGACGATGACGGGTATCCCGGCCTCATCGGACTTCTCCACAACCTACGTCTGGGGCGGCGGGCGATGGCTCGCGGACCACGCCGCGTTGACGCTGATCGAGCGTGTCACTGAGACGTTCAATTGGCTGATAGATGAATGTCGGCTCGTCTCGTCGTTGAGCGTGGCGGAACGGCTCTTCTCTCAGCGCGTGGACCCGTTGGACGTTACGTCGTATTCGTATGACGACGGCAGCGAACGCGCGACCGACTTCTATCTGATGATGGAAGTCGAACGTACCGGCGTCATCTGGACGGAGTTGTCGGAGGCGGGATCGGCACCGAAAACGACGATGCAGGAATACATCTCGTCGTGGATCGAAGCCGATTCGCCGACGCATCCAGGGACACCAATCGACGTTTTCCGCGAGACCGGTATCAAGACGATCACGTGGCAGGGCAACCTCGCGGACACGAACCACACGAAGACGACGACCGTCATACAGTTGGGGATGATGAACTCTACCGAAATCATCTTCGTCAACGATGCCACTCCGGGTGCTCCGCGCGGCAGCACGGCAGATCCGGTGCTTCAGCAGGAAGTGATGATGAAGATTTTCAGGGCGTCTGCGGCGGCCGGGTACATCGCCCGCGAGGGTTCGCCCTCCGCCATAGACTTCGCTGAGTCGATCGAGGAACTAGAAACGTGGGCTCGGCGGCGGCTCAGGCGCGACCACGCGCGGACGGTGACGATCTCGCATCGCATGGTGCCGTATCTGAGAGTCGGTGATTTCGTCAGGGTGACGTGCCGCCCGAAGCAGATCGTCGCCGTCGATGGCTACGTGTCGGAGATCCGGCGGACGCTCGACGTGCTCAACGGTGGCGCGCGACAAACGACGACGATGAAGGTGCCTCCGTCATGGGTCTGAGTGCAGGGCCGACCGGCTCCAGGTACGTGCCGCCGCCACCGGCCGCGACCGGGCCACGCGACATCGCGGCAGCGATTGCAGCACTCGTAGAGGATCGCGTTGCGCGCGATGAAGAGATCAGAACGGCGGTGCAGCGGACGGGCTGCGACGGCCTCCCGCTCATCAACCGTCTCGACGGGACGGACTGCGCGCCCATCGGCGGGCAGATCGTTCTCGTTCACGGGAACACGCTGTTGACGAAGAACGTCTCGCGGTCGATGGCGGGTGCTGGCGGGAGCGCTTCGGTCATTTCAGAGACGATTATCGGCGTGTGCGACCGAGAGGCCGCCGACATCGAGGCGCTTCTTCGCTTCGGCGACAACAAGGGCAACGTATGGGACGGGCGTGGACGCTGGCTGTCGAAGGGGCATGAGCCGCGAGTACTCCCGGGCTTCCCGCGCTGGTACATCACCCATCCCGAGGGCGGCACTAACCTCTATCTCGATATTGGAGTCGCGGTACTCAATACAGAGCCGCGCTGGAACATGGACTACCCCGCCGGCGAGCATTGGGGCGGCGGCGCCGTTGGAGCCAACACCGAGTCTCTCTGCTTCGGCGGGCCGAACTCCGATCTCGTCCTCACGTGTGAAGTGGAGAACTTCGACGGTGTGAGCTATGGCGGCTCCACGTCGCTCTGCGTCCGGAAGCTGTCCACGTTAGAACTCCTCGGCAAGACGGACATGCAGTACCACGAGAGCTCGTTCAATTGGACGTATGGCCCGCCGTCCTTTGCCGTCTCGGCGACGCCCGATGGCGCGTGGTGGGTCCACCTCTACGGTGGCGAGTCGATGGAGGTCGGGCACCCGGTGCCGTGGCCGAACTGGGAGTATGCGACAGAGCTGGGTGGCGCGCCACGTGTGCCAGGATCGCAGAGCCCGCGCATCCAGCGCGTCACCATCGACCGTTCGGACATGAAGCCGAGCATCGTCGAGACGCGGCAAGTACAGGCCCATGCCGACATGGAGCCGTGGGACGACGGCGTGTTCCTGCTCGCCTTCCTCGCTGACGAAGGAGATTGACCGATGGGCGCAACAATCCTTCTTGAAGATGACGCGACGCCAGCGACAGGGCTCACGTTCAGCGCGGCAGCTGGCAATACTTCCGCCGCGCAAATCTTTCATGTCTGGTTCAACAAGGGAACGCCGGGCGGTTCGGCAGCGGCAGTCCGAGTCAGCGCAGAAATCGAAGCCTCCCCTGGAACGTGGGTCGTCTCCGGCGTCCCGGCACTCGACGAGCACTGGTTCGAGGCTCGCATCAACGGCGCGAGCGGCCAGGCCGTGGTTGCCGGATGGGTCGCGTCCGTCACAGATTGGTTCCGCCTCGGCTCCGGGACGTTTCTCCCGGTGCCGGACATACCCGGCAACGGCGCCCGCTTTCTAGAAGTCAGGCTTCACCCGCCACTCAAGGACGGCGTGGCGACCGAGACTGTCTCGTTCCGGCTCGTCCTCTCCTACGCGGACAACACCTTCGGCGTCTCCTCGGGAATCTCCGATCAGGGCGGCGGCATCCTGACCGGGCTCGGCGACCGGACGATCCGGGAGTTCGTCGAGGCGCCGCTGGTCACGGCGACCGGCTCTCCGAACGATCAGGTCCATGTTTCCCGATGCTGGTACGTCTATGACGGCCTGCCGTACCGACGGAGCGCCGTTACGGATCTGACGCTCAACCAGAACGATTCCGCGGCTGCGGCACTGACGGCGGGACAGGCGTACATGGCAGTAATCTCTCAGCCTCCCGGGGACGGGGCGACGGGCGTTGCAGCCGTCGCGACGAAGGGCGTGAAGGCAGCAACGGCCTCCGCCGTCGCTCCGTCCCTACCGACAGGGCACCTCCTCATCGCCATCGTCACCGTCTACTATGCGGCTGGCGGGACCTCGGTCATCCAGACCGAGAGCATCTCGACCTACGCCATAGGCTCACGTTATGCCACCTCTGGCGTCGGGCTCGCCGCGCTGACCATCGAACCGGGGCGCGCACTGCTCAAGGGAACGATGCTCCGCGACACTCTCAGGCAGACGTTCACGCCGGCGAGCTCGTCGACCCGGTTCTATTGGTTGACGACTTCCGGAACGGTCGTCGAGACGGGGACGGAGACGCCATCGACGAGCGGGGATCTCCCGCTCTGCAAGGTCGTGAAGACGTCGACGATCACATCGATCACGGATCTCCGCACGTTCCTCGAGCCGAACGCGGAGCCGATCCGGTTGGCTGTCGGCGGGAACGAAACGAGCGGGACGAACGTCGCCAGGGCGCGCGTTGCCCGCCCGTTCGTCATTGACCGCGTGGATGCAGCCGTCCGCGCGCCGTCGACCGGGGCGACTGGCTCGACGACGTTTGACGTGAACCTCGGTGGCGCGACGATCTTTGGGACGGCGCCAACGATCGCCGCGCAGGGATCCGCAGACGACGCGAGCTACCCCATCGTCACAGCCTCTCTCGGCGGCTGGCTCACGCTCGACGTGGACGCGATCACATCCGGCGGGACGCGCGCCGTAGATGTCGAAGTGATCGTATGGACGCATCCACTCGGGAGGGCTGCTTAAATGCCGGTCACCTCGCCGCGCCCGGTCTGGATTGACGAGTTCCCCGAGCTCGCGAAGGTATACGACTCGTGGATTGCGCGAGACGTTCTCCCGAAAGACGTCTTCGATGCGCTCGCCAAAGAACTCAAGGGCTCCGCGTTCTCGGCCGCCGGAACGATGACGGACGTGGTGCGCGAGCGGCTGCTGAATCTGCTCGGGAAGGCACTCGCGGAGGGGATGACGGTTGCCGAATGGCAAGCGGCGACAGAGGGAGTGTTCAAGAGCGACGCCTATGCTTCGCTCGTTTTCCGGACCAACGTCACGAATGCTTTCGACGGCGCGCGCTACGGCGACATGTTCGGCGGGGCTGGCGAGGATTACCCCGCGTGGCGGTTCAACGCCGTGATAGACGCGAGGAATGACGAGGACGACGAGTGCCCGGATCAGATCTGCCGGAAACTCGACGGAAAAGTATTCCTGAAAAGCGACGTGGCGGCGAGGCACCTGCTCCCGAAAGTTCATTGGCAGTGCTTCGTCGGGGAGACGCTTGTTCGTGCTCGTCCGCTCTGGATCTCACGCTTCCTCTATGCGGGGAAAGTTCTTCACATAACGACCCGGGGTGCTCGTCGTCTTACCGTCACCCCGAATCACCCCGTACTTACCCCCGAGGGCCTCGCCCCGGCGAACGCGCTGCGCCAGGGCGATTACGTATTGGCAGATCGTCTGGACGGGAGCGGGGCCGCGATGGCGACGTCGTACATCCCCGAACACGACAAGCCACTTCCGATCGAGAAGATGTTCCAGACGTTTCGGGGCAGCGGCTTTTCTCGCAGTGTCGCCGCTTCCGGCGAAGAGTTCCACGGCGACGCGCTCGGGCATCAAAGCGATATCGAGGTTGTAGCGCCCGACCTGGAACTGCTGACGGAGGCGGAATCCGGCTTCGCGGAGCTCCCGCGCGAGGTCATCTTCATACAGGCCGCGGCAGGTCAGATGTCGAGATCGCGTTCTGGCGCCGCGTCGTCTCTCCCCGGCAGATTGCTTTCGGCCACGACAGGCAGCCCAGGCGGCTCTGCATTGACGCTCCGTCTGCTGCCTGCTCATGCCAGCCCACTTCAAAAGCTCAGCCTGACTTCGGCCACGAATCGGTTCTCCGGCTTTCTGGAAAGCCTTCGTGAGCGGGAGACGCGAAACACCGCGCCGCTCAGCGAGCTGATTCATAGAGAGGCCGCCTCTGTAGAGCGCGATGAGATTGTCGAGATCTGCGAATTCGATTTTCTCGGACACGTCTATGACCTCCAAAGCAAGAGCGGCCTCTTGTCGGCCGGCGGGGTTCATTGTAGCAACTGTCGGTGTTATGTGTCGGAAGTTTCCGCTGACGAGGTTGGAAACGCGATCACCGCGAGCTCGACAGGGCTGACGGCGCAGGACGATTGGAACTTCGACAAGCTGAGCCTCGCTCCGAAGGCTCTCTCGGGAGGAAGGAAATGAGCTATTCAACCGCCATGAAACTCGCCGAGCGCATCGGCCCCAGGATTTTCCGGGACCTCACGGCGCAGAGCGGTGGCACTCCGGACGACACGATCGCAGAAGCGATGCTAGCGAAAGCCTCGACGGAGATCGACATCCGAATAGGGCACCGAATCAATCCGGCGGCCGTGCTCCTCCTGGCCGGTCTCGAAGAGCAGATCGCGTTCTGGTTTCTCTGGGTCTTCCGTGGCTTCGGTGAACAGGAAACCGCTGCCGCCGCAGCAAAGGTCGGCTATGACGCCGCGATCAAACTGCTCGAGTCGGGAGAGTTGAATCTCCCGCCCGAGACGGTGACGTCGACTACGACGACGATTTCCGGCGGTTGGTCGTCGAACACGCCCGTCTTCACGAAAGAGAACTTCCGGAGCTTCTAATGATCACGGTCGCGATGAGCTTGCCAACCGAAACCATGAAGCGGCTCAAAGACCCCGATCTTGAGCCAGTGCTGAAAGCCGTCGGTTACTACATCACGGCGAAGTGGATGCCTGAACTCTTCCGGTCAAGCGGTAAGGGAAGCTGGAAACCTGTGCTTCGTGGAGGGCAGCCGCTTCTCGATAAGGGAGTCCTCGTCCGTGGCTTCTTCCACGCCGTCACCGCCGACAAGAAAGCCGTCATCATCACGAACACCGGGAAGCCTCCGCAAGTCGTCGGCGCCTTGAATTACGGCGCAACTATCCGACCGAAGAAGGCGAAGTTCCTTCGCTTCAAGATCGGCGACCGTTGGGCGATGCGGAAACAGGTCACGATCCCGGCGCGGCCATTCTTCCGCTGGTGGCCGGAGATGAAACTTGACGCCATTTCAATCGCCAAGACGAAGATTGCGCAGACGCTCGGAGCGAAACCGTGACCGCGATCTCGACGCTCCGCGCGAACCTCATCGGCCTGATCGGGACGCTGCTCCCCGGCACCGAGATCCTTGAAACCCGTATGCCAGAGGCATGGTTCGCAGTCAACATCCGCGGCGGATCGGCCGTCGTCGTCTCCTACGCTGGCAAGCCGAAGCGAGAGCCCGGCCCGATCGGGAAGCGTGATCGTCAAGGCTACGTCTACCGCTTCACCATCGCGATCACTGGCGAGAATTGGGCGGCCCCTGCCGAGGCAACCTACGCGGCGGCTGACATGGCCGAGACGCTTTTCGGCTCGCCGTTCGCGCCGCCGAACACGCCGAACCTCCGGACCGAGACGATCGGCTCGATCGCAGGGGAGGCGCTCTATCTTCGGTTCGTCGATGAGGTGATGCAGATGGCCCCAAACTCAACACCAGAAGGCGGACGTTTCGCGATCGTCCAGACCTGGGAAACCAACGAGGCAAGGATGTGAGCGCCGAGATCGTGATCCGCGCCGACATCCGTACGTGTGACGACATGATCGACACGATCCAGAAGTGGCTCCCGACAGCCGAGCCCTTCGAACGCCAGAAGTTCTGGGCCTTCGTGCAGGGCTTCGCCGAATCCATTCCGAACAATGAAAGGGAGGAAGACCATGACCACAGCCTCGGGAGCTGACGCCCTCTTCGGCGTCCTGATCGACTCACCTTCGAGCCTCTACTCCATCGGGCATCCTGGCATCAATCAGCAGGCGATCACCAACCCGGCGTCGGCAGCGACTGCGGCTGCCGGAGCTGCCGGGGCGCTCACCGGCAAGTTCCATTGGCGCTACTCGTACGGCGACGAGGCCGGCGCGCTGACCTATCCGAGCCACGGCACCGACGCGGCGCTTACCGTCGCCGTGGGGACTCCCTCGCTCGACGACGCGACGTTCTCCGGGACGTTCACCCTCGGGGGCGCTGCGCCGATGTTCGAAGTCGAGATCGAAGCGGAAGGCACGCCGGACAAGTTCAGATGGCGGACCAACGACGGCGTGACCCTCGGCCTCTGGACTGAGGATGTCTCGATCACGGGCTCCGCGCAGCTGCTCGGCTACGGGATCTCCGTCACCTTCGGAGCGACGACGGGGCACACCGGAGCCGACTCATGGTATCGGGAGTCGGCGCTCACCCTCGCCGATCAGGCAGCGAGCCTGACGGGCGTCTCTGTCGGCGGCACCGGGACGACGCGGCGTGTCATCGAGCGGACAGATGACTACGGCAATTCATGGGCGGTCTGCGGGACGATCTTCGACAACACGACGACGATCTTCACGGACGACACGGCAACGCTTGACCCGACGAAGGTGCTCCCGACGGTCAACCAGACCAGCGGCAATCTCGGCTTCCTCTTCGTCGATGTGGACTCGTTCGACATCGACCCGGACTTCTCCGTTCTGGAAACGGCGGGTCTCCGCGGTTCCGCGGGCCGTCCTCGCGGAATCCCGGGGCCGATCAAGATCACCGGCTCGCCGAAGGGCGACCTCAAGCCAGCGTACCTCGCGCCGATCCTGGCGGCGGGACTCGGAAAGCCGGTTGTTACGCCGACCGCCGGCTCTCCGGTCGTGCGCTCTGTATGGGCGGCGAGTGTCGCGCGGCGCTCCCCGCGGACCCTGAGCGTCTTCACCTACGACGGCGCTTCGGGCATCCCGCCGACGCTTCTGTTCGGTGTCGCGTGCGACGAACTCAGCGTCAGCTTCTCAGGCGGGAAGATCACGGACAACACGATGAAGATGACCGGGGCAAACTACGGGACGGCATCGCCCGCCGTGAAGATCGGCGGCGCCGGGACATGGCCCGGGACGTTCGTCGCGTTCGGCTCGCGGTACGACGCCCTCGCCGCAACCGACGACGTTTACATCAAGATCACGCTCGCGATTTCCGGGCCAGGCGGAACGCTGAAATTCAAGTCGAAGGTCGGCGCGCTGACGACCTATGACGGCCCCGATTACACGCTCTACACGGATGCCGACACGAGACAGACGCGCGGCGGCACTCAGTTCAACGACTCCATCGAACTCGCGGATGAGGACGGGATCAACCTCGGCGCCGATGTCGGCTCGAATCGCCAGCCGTTCACGATTGTCGCTACTGAGGTGATCACCGGGGACCTCAACGTCGGCGACGAGTATCAGTTCGCCCGCGCGGTCCTGATCCCTGGCGCTTTTTCCGGAGCGTCGCCGGAACCGTACTCGGGCGCTCCGGCCCTCTACGTCGACGGGCCCCGCTTCACCGATGCGCATGTCACGCTCCGGAAGGGAGGCTCGGTCATCGACGCGACCGCAGGCAGCTTCAAACTCACGACGCCGAAGAAGGAAGTGAACTCGCTCGGTGCCGGCGCACGTAACTTGCAGGACCTCGTCAACGACGGGTATTTCGGCCTCGAACTCACGATCACCCGATACCTGAACTCGTCCGAGTGGCGCGACATGATGAAGACGGACGATCGCGCCGTCGTGCGGATCGAACTCATCGGCGAGCGCATCCCGATCAACCCAGGTGTCCTCTCGACTGATCGGGAGTCTCTGGTCATCGACATCCCGCAGTTCGCCGTCAAGAGCGCGAAGGCGCCGAAGGCGAATCAGAGCACGGTCGTTGAGACGATCACCGGAGAAGCGGAGCAGCCGGACAATAGCGCCAACGATCTTTTCACCGTTACGCTTCTCGCGCGGCAAGGGTGGCGGTTCCCGGCGTAACACGTCATGGCCGACGACTCTCTCTCTATCAAGTTCTCCCTGGACCCCAGCGAGGCGGTCGCTGGGGCTCAGGCTTTCGAGAAGGAACTGAACGACGTCGTCGCGGCGGCGCAGAAGCTCGGCACGGTCGGGGACTCACCTCGCGCACTGATCCAATCCTCCGCCCAAGCGACGCTCGCGGTTGAGGAGCTACGAAAGAAACTAGCCGCTACTGGCCAGCCGATCTCGCCCGCGCTCGCGGCGTCGCTCAAGTCGCTCGAGGATCGCGCGGCTGGCGCTGCGAAACGTGCCGGGGACCTAAAGGAAGCTCTTGACAACACGCGGAAAGCCGGTGCGGCCGCGTCTCAGGGCGCCGAGGCGATGCGCGGCGCATTCGGATCCGTAGACGGCGTCCTCCAGCAACTCAAGGCGAGCGGGTCGGCGGCGGGGGCATCGTTCGCCGACATGGGGCTCAAGGCCGCCGGCGTCTTCGCGGCCTTCCAGTTCGGCTATGACGTCGGGAAGAAACTCGACGCGCAGATGAAGGAACTAGGCGTCGATCTCTCGCGCCTTCCGGAAGCGCTCGCGAAGGTCGGCGATTGGTTCAATCGGACGGGCGGTGCGGTAGAGGGTGCTACTGGCGCGTTCGACGAATTCGGGGAGGCGGTCAAGAAAACCGGCGGCCTCCTGGAACCGCTGACCGGCAACGTGAACGCCGTCATCAAAGCGCACCAGGCGGCGGCGCGTGTCGTACAGGAGATGGCAGGAGAGCTAAAGAAGCTCGGCGTCGAATGGAAGTCGGCCAGCGGCGAGGCAGAGAAGCTTGCGAAGACTACGGCATTGCTGACGACGGCGCTGGCCGAATCCGAGAAGAAGGGCGAGGACGCCGCGGCGACCGCAGCCGCGAACGCCGGCGCGTTGCTGAAAGTAAGGGACGAGTACGAAAAACAGGGGATCGCGCTCTCGACGCTAGACCCAAAACTCCAGAAGGCGATCACTCTTGCGGAGCAAATGAAGGCCGTCCAGGAGGCGAACGCCGCAGCGGCGAAGGCACTTCGCGAGTCTTACGGGGAACTCGGGACCGGCATCGAAGAGGTGACGACGAAAACTGAATCTCTCGCGGACGCGCAACTCCGCGAGGCGGAGGCGATGGACGCGCTGAATGAGTCAATGATCCGGCTCGAAGAGCGACAGGTCCGGCAGCGTGAGGAGGCGCATGCGACGGAAGAGGTCTACGCGCACATGGAGATCATCCAAACAGGATTGATGCGGGCAACGGATGCGCAGACCGAAAGCCTCGAACGGCAGATTGACACCTTCCGTCGCCTCCACGAAGAGTTGGGCTCAGGCGCCGACAGGCTTGAAGACTACGCCGCCACGATGAAGGCAGCTTTTGAGTCCGGCGCGATGAGCCTGATCGCGTTCGATACGCAAATGCAGATGACGATCAACCAGCTCGACATCCTGATTGCGCGGAACGCCGGGAACGCTTTTGCGAAGGACATGGAGAAGATGGTCGCCGCGCTCCGCGAACTGAAGCGCGCCGTCGATTGGGGCGAGATCAAGCCAGCGGAGCGGCTCAGGCTCTAATGGCAGAGGCACCTAGCGGGTCCATCTTCGACGCGATCCTCTCGAAGCGAGACGGGATCATTGAGACGACGACCTCGGCAGCGGCCGAGGCGATCGTGGCGCTGAAGGATCTCGTCGCTGCCATCGCCGCGTTCAAGGAACGGACCAATGCTCCGGCGCGCTGACATACCACGGCAGCGGATGACGACGGCGCGTTGCCCGTGCTGTCTCGCGATCGTTCAGTACCCTGTCGTCGCCGAGCCGCCGCTTTGTCGTCGGCCTGGATGCCAGACGCGCGTCGTCCCGATCGCACCGCGCCCGTCAAGGAGTCCGTGTTGCTTCGGCTCGCGGCGCTGAGTCTCGCGACTGGCGCGGTCGCCCTTTTCGTTTCGCGCTCGGCCGTGATGGAGCCGCTCCGGAGGCGGTTACCGCGGCACCTACGTGACGGCGCTGAGTGTTCGTTCTGCGTCGGCTTCTGGTTTGCCGGGATCTTCTCGCTCGTTTTTGGCCCGGCCCCGGGGTTGCCGCCTCTGCTCTCGTTCCTCTCGACGTGGGGTGGGGCGGCTGTCGTGGCGGGACTGGCGGACCCGCCTGCGCCATCCGGGGGCGGGCCGTTCTTTTCCTGATGGCCGGCAACTTCGACCGCTGCCTGAACGTCGTGCTCCGGCTGGAGGGCGGCGCCTCGAACCATCCAGCGGACCACGGCGGGGCGACGAACCACGGGGTGACGCAGCGAATCTACGACCACTACCGGGAGATGCTCGAGCTGCCGCCGCTCCCAGTCACAGCGATCACGATGACCGAAGTGGAGGCGCTCTACCAGCGGCTCTACTGGAAGCCGTCGTCCGCCGAGCATCTTGACTGGCCGCTGGATCTCCTGATGTTCGATGCGTTCGTGCAGCACCAGCCTGCCGTCGCCCGCCAGATGCTACAAGCGGCGATGGCGTGGGACGGGCCGGTCGCGGACGAGGCCCGGGCGTTCCTGTCCGTTCGGCTGTTCCAGTACCAGCGGATCGCCGCCGTAAACCCTACGCAGGCCGTGTTCCTGCCCGGCTGGACGAACCGGATCGAGCGGCTGAAGCGTGAGGCAGGGGTATGATGGTCGGGCTTTGTGGGGCAGCCTGGAGCGAAATTCTGGCAGCATCCCGGAATCACGACTCGGAAAGCCGCGCCACTTCGGCGCCGCGCTTTCCTGGTGAGATAGCTGACCGTCGGCAAGCATTGACACCGAGAGTCGTGCTAACTCTTTCCCGC
>Ga0137355_1000054_pt1 | contig 16914 bp, 15 predicted proteins | sample EasRivERMLT800_2_FD_104763 | JGI IMG/M metagenome (GOLD analysis project Ga0137355, IMG submission 104763) | Soil microbial communities from meander-bound floodplain in the East River, Colorado, USA - East River MetaG ERMLT800_2 | ecosystem: Environmental > Terrestrial > Soil > Floodplain ... | reverse complement strand
TAGATAATGAATGGGAAACAGTAGCAGAAAGTATAAAACAACAAATCGAGATAAAAATCTATAGCTAACATCGGTTTGGCAATTTCGCAGCTGAATACTTCTTGAAAGCATTTGTGCTTCAAATAAACTGTAACGATTTCATTCCTGCACATCGGTAAAACCGTTTCTATTGTGAGCAAAATAGATGAACTAATTATAAGAAATAAAGAATATGACAAATTGCCTGTTTTTTGGAGATAGCATTATTTATGGGGAATACGACGGAATTTTGGGTGGCTGGGTAGATTTGCTAAAGAGATATTGTCACGCCAGATATAATGAAAATGCAAAAGAAGTAAATGTATTCAATTTAGGAATTGGCGGAGAAACGACTGAGGGACTTCTAAAAAGATTCGATGTAGAATCTAACGCCAGAAAGTCACCGATAGAGAATTTAATATTCATATCCTATGGCGCTAATGATTTGGCGATGAGAGAGAACAGACAAGCTGTTTCGCCAAAAAAATTTAAAGAAAATCTTCAAACTGCCATTTCAAAAGCAAAGGAAACTACTGATAATGTGTTTTTGATCAGCATTTTACCAATTTCCAAACAAATTGACGGAATTACAGTCTCTTCAGGAAAATTGAGAACCAATGAAAATGTAATTGTCTACAATGAATTAATTGCTGAAATAGCTTCAAAAACCAAAACCGAATACATTGATTTACACTCCATTTTTTTAGAAGATAAAGAGAATCTTATTTCCAAAGATGGTGTCCATCCTAACGAGAAAGGATATGAATTGATTTCAGAATTTGTAAAACCAATCATTAATAAGCACTTATAAATACCATTACTCTAACTTCAGTTTGAACTTCGAAGGCGGAAATTTTTTCCGTGCCCCAAAGTTGAACAACAAAAACCACAACAAAATCTAATTCTGTTGTGGTTTTTGTTTTTTTGGGTAAGAAGGAAAAGCGGTACCCAAGCTTACAATAGATAAAAAAATCATTTTGATAATTTACAAGAATAATAAGACAGAACTCAAAGACAAGGTCTTCTGACTTTACGGCACAATAAAAACATAAAAATCAGATCTGAATGAATTTTTTACATAAGATCTAGGATTCGTAATCTACGAAAATTAAAAAATATCTAATTTCATTAGTTTATGTTTTAAAATTAATAACTTTGTGAAAATCAAATAATTACGATTTAGATAGACATAAAAATATAATTTTAAATCTATATAAAATGAAAAAACTAATTATCGCCTTAGTATTAGGTATTGGGTTAAGTGGTTTTGCACAAGAAAGCACTAAAGAAGAAATGGAGAAAATGACTCCAGAACAACGCCATCAAAAACACATGGAACATCTGACCAAAGAATTGAACTTAGATGCTAAACAACAAAAAGAGGTCAGTCAGATCATGTCAGAGAAAAGCATGAAAATACAGGCCATAAACTCTGAATATGATTCAAAAAAAGGTAAAATGTCAGACCAAGATAAAATGGAATGTAAATCCAAAAAGGAAGCGGAACACAAAGTTGTCGACACCAAAATGAAAGCTGTTTTAACTGCCGATCAATATCAAAAATGGATCATGATGAAGGAAGAAAAGAAAAAGGAGATGATGGATAAAAAAAATAAAATGTAATTTATTCTTGAAATTTAAAAAAAACCACAACAAAATTCAATTCTGTTGTGGTTTTTTCTATATGGACAATATAGGTATTGACTACATTTTTTTCATATCGAGTGCAGTCGAGATGTAATACTACAAAAGTTAATTACATCCATTAAAATCCCGTCAAGGATAAAATGATTGTATTAGCTACAATTATTATTTTAGTGTTTAGCAAAAAAATGTTTTTTTTTGAGACGTCTTAAAGATCGGTTTTGTAATCATAGTAAAAAACCAATGACTAAAAAGGATTCTTAAAAATAAAATTCTTAAATTTACTATAGGTTTTTGTAGATTCTATTCCAGTTTAGGAAAGGAAAATAATCATTGTTACTTCTGGTATTAAGCCAGTTAATTAATTTTAGGAATATCTTCACTATTCATTCTATACTTAGATATAATGGAAAATTTAAGGTTAAGACCAAAAGGCGATTTTACTTGGACTGCTGAATACCGAGAGTTATATATCGTGACCGAACATTGGCAGTCAGATTTGCAGTTTTATAAAGATGATTTGCAATTTTTATATCATCTTATTGACAAATATTTCATTTGGCTACTTAATAAAGAAAATCTGGGCGAAATGAGAAATCTATCATCCAGCTTGTCTGAAACAGGCATAAACTGTGACAGACTGCTTGAGAAAACGTCCAAACACCTGACCCATTTGGCAGAACTAATTGATGATCCTTTTAAATATGATTCTCATAAATTTAGAAGCGAGCACGAGGAATTAGAAAATGAAATTGCATCTTTTATCAAAAAATTCAGAAAAATCAAAAAAGAAACCTTTACTGATATGGAACCAGTTATTGAAAAAGAAATTAAAAAACTAAACCCTTAAGCTATTACAACCCCGATATTCAGCTCAGCAAAGTCACCCGACTTCGTACCCATCCTTGGTTGCTCGGGAATGTCAACGTTCCGATTGTGAGAGAATATTTCCCGTGCCAGCAAAGTATAGCAACAAAAAACCACAACAAAATCTAATTCTGTTGTGGTTTTTATTTTATCTAGCAAATAACTTTTCAATCAAAACTATCGGCTGCCAAACTGAAAACTGGGGCTGATTTTACCAAGAAATAGGCCTATAATCTTTCAAAAACTTCCCGCACCAATGTTTTCCGGTATTAATGCCGTCAAACAACGGATCCATAACCCGCGCGGCACCATCAACAATATCCAATGGTGGTTGAAAATCCTGTTCTTCCTGTTTTCTTTTGGCTAATTCTGCCGGATCTTCGTCGGTTACCCAACCCGTATCGACCGCATTCATAAAAATCCCGTCCTTTGCCAGAGTTCCTGCGGCGGTATGCGTCAACATATTCAAGGCGGCTTTGGCCATATTGGTATGCGGGTGGCGGTCTTCCTTGAAATCGCGGTAAAATTTCCCCTCCATAGCCGAAACGTTAATGATGTGTTTTTGTCCCGTATTGTCTTTCTTCATCACTTCCGAAAGGCGGTTGCACAATACAAAAGGAGCCACCGCATTCACGAGCTGCACTTCTATCATTTCGGTGGTTTCTATTTGTCCCAACTTCAAACGCCAGCTGTTGGTTTTTCTCAAATCCACTTGCTGCAAATCGGCATCCAATTCTCCTTCTGGAAAAACTTCAGTCGCCACCAGCGCATTATCAAAAGAATAAGGAATCTGGGATAATTTGGCCGAAGCCCGCAAACCAATTCCCGGTTCGGGTCCGTGCCAGGTCACCGGCATATTTTGATTGGAAGAAGCTCCCACAGTCAATACTTTTAATTCATTCAAACAATCGGTATGATCCAATAATAATTCCTGTGCCTGTTTGGGTAAAGAGGCTATTGGACGCTCTTCATTTTCCATTAGATGGGTATAGAATCCGGCTGGTCTTCGCACGGTTTGCGCTGCGTTATTGATCAGAATATCCAAACGCCCGTACTTCTGCTCAATAAAATTGCAGAAAATCTCCACACTCGGAATATGTCGTAAATCCAATCCGTGAATTTTCAAGCGGTGTCCCCATTCCATAAAATCGGCTTCCTGAGAAAAACGCAAGGCCGAATCCACCGGAAAACGGGTCGTGGCAACAACCGTTGCTCCGCTGCGCAAAAGCATTAACGTGATATGATAACCAATTTTTAAACGGGAACCTGTAATGACCGCTATTTGTCCCTTTACGTCTGCTGATTGAAAACGTTTAGCATAATTAAAATCGCCGCAATCGCTACACATCGCATCATAAAAGTGGTGCATTTTGGTAAACTCACTTTTACAGACATAACAATTTCTGGGTGTTTCCAGCTCTAATTGTTCTTTGTGCGCGAGATCGTGCATAGCCAAAAGTTTTGGCGCCACGAAGACACTCGCTTCTCGGGCAGAACGGATTCCGGTTTCTTTTCGGGCGGTTCTATCTTTCTTTTCCTGTTTGCGTTTGGCTAATGCTTTTCCGTCTTTTTTCCTTTTAGCAAATTCCTCACGGTCGGGACGTGAAAATTGTCCTGCCGCCTTGATCAGTGCGGTTCTTTGCTCTTTCGGGATATCAAATATTTGGTCGGTATCGGTATTCAGCTGTGTCAAAAGAGCGATGCATCTATCGATTTCCTCCGAACTTATGGCGCTCTTCTGCTCTATTTCTTCTTCCATCATCATAAAAAAATGGGCATTACTATTAGTGTAAATACCAAGACCACAAATATAGGCTTTAAAGTAAGAAATGAGAAGTGAATAGTGAGAAGTGTAATAGCTGACTTCTCACTATTCACTTCTCACTATTCACTTCTCACTATTCACTTCACTTCACTTCACTTCTTGCGACTTTATTGCCTTTTGATTTTCCAATTTGTATCTTCGCGTCTACTTTGTAAACGTCCCTATGTTATTTCAAATCAAATCCTATATAAAATTCCTTTGGAACTCCAAGAACGAACACGGCGTGCATTCGCCTTTTGTCTTCAGTCTATTGACGAAATGTTTTTATGACAAAAAGCTTAAACCCGAATATGCTGTCTCAACAGATTACAGAAATTCGCTTTTAGCCAATAAAAATACGATTGCCGTAACCGATTTTGGCGCGGGTTCCAGAGTTTTTAAATCCAATATCCGATCAATCTCAAAAATCGCTCAAACCGCAGGGATTTCTCCCAAAAGAGCAAGATTATTATTTAGAATCGTGGCTTATTTTCAGCCGGAGAGTATTTTGGAAATTGGCACTTCATTAGGTTTGGCCACTTCTGCCCTATCGTTGGGTCATCCGAAAGCTAAAATAACCACATTGGAAGGTTGTCCCAATACAATGGCAGTTGCAAAAAATCAATTGCAATTGTTCCATTGTGATAATGTGAATTGTGTCGAAACTGATTTCTTGAGTTATTTACAAAACTGCCAACCGAAAACTGAAAACTGCCAACTGATTTACTTCGACGGCAATCATCAAAAACAGGCCACTTTAGATTATTTTGAGCTTTTACTGCCAACAATTACCAACGACACCGTTTGGATTTTCGATGATATTCATTGGTCAGCCGAAATGGAAGAAGCGTGGGAAACGATAAAAAATCATCCAAAAGTCAAAGTTACCATTGATACATTTCAATGGGGATTGGTGTTTTTTAGAAGAGAACAGGAAAAGGAACATTTTGTGATTCGTGTTTAATCCATAAAAGTTGAAACTTATTGTAACATTCTCACTAAATTGCGTACCAATATTTGGCTTTAAGTCAGATACTTTAGGCTTTAAACTTTAAATTCAAAAAATGGCAAATCCATTAATCGAAATAACCAACATCAAGAGAAATTTCCATCTTGGTCATGAAATTGTTTATGTGCTTAAAGGCATTGATCTGGTAATAAACAAAGGAGAATATGTGGCGCTAATGGGACCATCCGGTTCCGGTAAATCAACTTTGATGAACCTTTTGGGATGTTTGGATACGCCAACTTCAGGAAGCTATATCCTCAACGGAAAAGATGTAAGTCAAATGAAAGATGATGAATTAGCAGAAATTCGCAATAAGGAAATTGGATTCGTTTTCCAGACTTTTAATCTTTTGCCAAGAACAACAGCGCTGGACAATGTGGCTTTGCCGATGATCTATGCCGGGTATTCAAAATCCGAGCGAAATGCACGGGCTACAGAAGTGCTCGGGCAGGTAAACCTTTCCGACAGAATGGATCACCAGCCCAACCAACTTTCCGGAGGGCAACGCCAGCGTGTGGCTATTGCAAGAGCATTGGTCAATAGACCCTCTATTATACTTGCCGATGAACCTACCGGAAATTTAGACAGTAAAACATCGGTAGAAATCATGAACCTATTCGATGAGATCCATGACAAAGGCAATACCGTTATAGTGGTGACGCACGAAGAAGAAATTGCAAAACATGCCCACCGGATTATTCGTTTGCGTGATGGACTGATTGAAAGCGATGTTTTGAATAGAAGACAGATAGCAGAAGACAGTATTCAATAATCAATAGCAGATTTCAGAATTACTGTATGTTTGACTAGTTATTATTATCTAAAAAATTCGTAAAATTCGTGACAAAAAAATAAAAACAAATGAAAATCGGTTTACTTACCTGTGAAAAACTTCCTGAATTAACTCCTGCAGACCAACATTTGATTCCAGAATTGGCGAAACATAGTATCATGGCAAAAGCGGTGATTTGGGATGATAAAACGGTCAGCTGGAACGACTTTGATTATCTTATTTTTCGCAATACTTGGGATTATTTTGAGAAAGAACCCGATTTCAATCTTTGGCTGGATCAAATAGAAAAATTAGGCATCAAAACCTTGAATCCAATTGAAGTCATCAAGCAAAACAAGCATAAGTTTTATTTACGCGAAATGGAAAAGGATGGAATTTCAATACTTCCAACCATTTTTATCGAAAAAACAAACGATCTCAAGCTAAAGGAAATCGTACCATCCCATTGGAAAAAAGCCGTTATTAAACCCGCTTTTTCTGCCGGCTCATATCTTACTGAAGTTTTTGACATTTCGGATATCGAAAAAATCAATGCGCAATATAAGGATATAGCTTCCGAAAAAGAATTGCTTTTACAGGAATTCATGCCCGAAATTCAAAACTTAGGCGAAACTTCTTTTATCTTTTTCAATAAAAAATTCTCCCACGCCGTAAACAAAAAACCGGTTGAGGGCGATTTTAGGGTGCAATCGCAATTTGGAGGGAAATACAATTTGGTACAACCGAGTCAAGAATTAATCGAAAAGGCACAAAAAATAGTTGATACATTCCAAGACAGCTTACTATATGCCAGAGTCGATGGAATTGTCATTGAAAACGAATTGTATTTAATGGAAATAGAATGCATCGAGCCCGATTTGTATTTTGACTTAAGTGAAGGTTCGATCGAAAGATTTGTTGGAGCGACATTAGAATTAATTAAAAAAAAATTGGTTACTCAGTAACTCTGAACCTTAAAACCTAAAAAGATGAAACGAGCTTTATGCGAGTTGCATCGAATACCAATAACAAATAAAGCATAATGAGATGAAAGTATATACTAAAACAGGAGATAAAGGAACCACGGCACTTTTTGGCGGCACACGTGTTCCGAAAGATCATATACGCATAGAAAGTTACGGTACTGTCGACGAATTGAATTCTTATATCGGATTAATCCGCGACCAGGAAATAAATGCCCATTATAAAAAAATTCTAATCGAAATACAGGATCGATTATTTACCGTTGGCGCCATACTTGCCACACCTCCGGAAAAAGAAGTTTTGAAAAACGGTGAACTTCGTTTGAAAAACCTCGGCATTATTGAAAGTGATATCGAATTACTCGAAAACGAAATTGACAGCATGGAAGAGCAACTGCCTCCAATGACTCATTTTGTTTTGCCAGGTGGTCATCAAACTGTGTCATATTGTCACATTACCCGCTGCGTATGCCGTCGTGCAGAGCGATTGGCAGTACATTTAAGCCACGAAGAACCCGTTGCTGAAATCGCAATTAGATATCTTAACCGACTTTCTGACTACCTTTTTGTCTTGGCACGAAAGTTGTCGCAAGACTTGAACGCTGACGAGGTACAATGGATACCTAGGAAATAAAAATAAATTCCAATCTTTAATCCCGATAGCTATCGGGACCAAATTCTAATCTTGTAGGACAATATTTAGAATTTACTTTTGGGAATTTAAAATTAACGTTCTTATCTTTCTTTAAAAATAAATAGAATTTTTCTTGTTTTTTTCGGTAAAAAAATTATTTTTGCACAAAACTAAATCAACATAAAGATGTATTGGACATTAGAATTAGCATCTTATTTAAGTGATGCACCATGGCCTGCTAACAAAGACGAACTTATTGACTACGCTATTAGAGCCGGTGCTCCATTAGAAGTAGTAGAAAACCTTCAATCAATCGAAGACGAAGGTGAGATATATGAATCAATGGAAGAAATTTGGCCAGATTATCCTACAGACGAAGATTATCTTTGGAATGAGGATGAATATTAAAAAGTAAACCAAGAAAAAGTCTCTAAAGAGGCTTTTTTTTTGTTTAAATTTACACATTTACACAAAATAAAAACATAAATAAATCATGAGTTTCATAAACAGTATTATTAAAGCTTTTGTTGGGGATAAATCCCAAAAAGACATCAAGGCTTTACAACCCTATTTAAATAAAATTAAGACTTTCGAAAATAGCTTAATGGCACTATCTCATGATGAGTTAAGAGCTAGAACAGTCTTTTTCAAAGAAAAAATAAAAGAAGCGCGTGCTGGAAAAGACGCAAAAATTGCCACATTAAAGCAAGAAGTGGAAAGTATTGAAGATATAGATAAACGAGAAGATATCTATATCGCCATCGATGCTTTAGAAAAAGAAGCGTATGATATTTCTGAAAAAGCATTAATGGAAATTCTTCCTGAAGCATTTGCCGTAGTTAAAGAAACTGCAAGACGCTTTAAAGAAAATACTCAATTGGTTGCTACTGCAACTCCTAAAGATAGAGAATTATCTGCTACCAAGGACTATATTACTTTGGATGGCGACAATGTTATTTGGGCCAATTCATGGAATGCCGCAGGTAAACAAATTACTTGGGACATGATTCACTATGATGTACAATTGATTGGTGGTATGGTTTTGCATGAAGGTAAAATTGCCGAAATGCAAACGGGGGAAGGAAAAACATTAGTGGCCACTTTACCATTATACCTAAATGCTTTGACTGGAAACGGAGTGCATCTGGTAACTGTGAATGATTACTTGGCCAAACGTGACAGCACATGGAAAGCACCTTTATTCGAATTTCATGGTTTGACTGTCGATTGTATCGACAACCACCAACCGAGTTCTGAAGGAAGGAAAAAAGCATACGATGCCGATATCACTTACGGAACCAATAATGAATTTGGTTTTGATTATTTAAGAGATAACATGGCGCATTCGCCAGAAGATTTAGTTCAAAGAAAACACAATTATGCTATTGTCGATGAGGTCGATTCTGTATTGATTGATGATGCAAGAACTCCGCTTATTATCTCAGGTCCGGTTCCGCAGGGAGACCGCCACGAGTTTAATGAGTTGAAGCCAAAAATCGAAAATTTAGTTAGTTTACAACGTCAATTGGCGAACGGCTTTTTAGCGGAAGCGAAACGATTAATCAAAGAAGGAAATACAAAAGACGGTGGATTCTTGTTACTGAGAGCCTACAGAAGTTTGCCAAAAAACAAAGCATTGATTAAGTTTTTGAGTGAAGAAGGAATTAAACAATTGCTTCAAAAAACCGAAAATCAGTATATGCAGGACAACAATCGTGAAATGCACAAGATCGATGAGGCGTTGTATTTTGTAATAGAAGAAAAAAACAACCAAGTTGAATTGACTGACAATGGAATTAAATTTTTGTCATCAGATTCAGAGGACAATAACTTTTTTGTTCTTCCAGACATTGGAACCGAAATTGCAGCAATCGAAAAGAAAAAACTGGATAAAGACACAGAAGCAGAAGAGAAAGAAAAATTATTCCAAGATTTTGGAGTAAAAAGCGAGCGTATTCACACTTTGACACAACTTTTAAAAGCGTATGCTTTATTTGAAAAAGATGTAGAATATGTAATCATGGACAATAAAATCATGATTGTCGATGAGCAAACGGGACGTATCATGGATGGACGTCGTTATTCTGACGGATTACACCAAGCTATCGAAGCCAAAGAGAATGTAAAAATCGAAGCGGCAACCCAAACCTTTGCCACAGTTACTTTGCAGAACTATTTCAGAATGTACAACAAACTGGGCGGTATGACCGGAACAGCTGTTACAGAAGCGGGAGAGTTATGGCAAATCTACAAATTGGATGTGGTAGAAATCCCTACTAACCGACCAATGGCCAGAATTGACAAAGAAGATTATATCTACAAAACCACTCGCGAGAAATTCAATGCGGTAATTGAAGATGTAACGGAACTTTCTGCTGCAGGAAGACCGGTTCTTATCGGAACAACTTCTGTAGAGATTTCGGAATTATTAAGCCGAATGCTAAAAATGAGAGGAGTTGCGCACAATGTATTGAATGCAAAAATGCACAAACAAGAGGCTCAGATTGTTGAAGAAGCAGGAAAAGCCGGAGTGGTAACTATTGCAACCAATATGGCAGGTCGTGGAACCGACATCAAGTTAACACCAGAAGTAAAAGCAGCCGGAGGATTGGCAATTATAGGTACAGAACGTCACGATTCCCGTCGTGTTGACCGTCAATTACGTGGTCGTGCGGGACGTCAGGGAGACCCGGGAAGTTCTCAATTTTATGTTTCCCTTGAAGATAACCTGATGCGTTTATTTGGTTCAGAAAGAGTGGCTAAAGTGATGGACAGAATGGGATTGCAAGAAGGAGAAGTGATTCAACATTCGATGATGACCAAATCTATCGAGCGTGCTCAGAAAAAAGTGGAAGAAAACAACTTTGGAGTTCGTAAACGTTTATTGGAATATGATGATGTAATGAATGCGCAACGTGAAGTGGTGTACAAACGCCGTCGTCATGCTTTATTCGGAGAGCGTTTGAAACTGGATATTGCCAATATGCTTTACGATACCTGTGAACTTATCGTAGACGAAAATAAAGCCAGAAACGATTTCAAAAACTTTGAATTCGAACTGATTCGTTATTTCTCTATTACTTCACCTGTTTCTGCAGATGAATTCAGCAAATTGACCGAAATAGAATTGACCGGTAAAGTATACAAAGCAACGCTTGAGTTTTATACAGAGAAAACAGAAAGAAGTGCCAGAGAAGCTTTCCCTATCATACAAAATGTTTACGAAGACAAGAACAACCATTTTGAACGCATCGTGGTTCCGTTTACAGATGGTATAAAAACGTTAAGCGTAGTTACCGACTTGAAGAAAGCATACGATAGTAAAGGAAATCAATTGGTTGCCGATTTCGAAAAAAACATCACGTTATCTATCGTTGACGAAGCTTGGAAGAAACACTTACGTAAAATGGACGAGTTGAAACAATCGGTTCAACTGGCAGTTCACGAACAAAAAGATCCCTTGCTTATCTACAAACTGGAAGCATTCAATTTGTTTAGATCAATGCTGGATAATGTAAATAAAGAAGTAATTTCCTTCTTGTTTAAAGGCGATCTACCGCAACAAAATGTAACAGAAATACATGAAGCAAAAGAAATCCGTCAAAAAGAGGATTATAAAATTTCTAAAGACGAAGTTCTAAATTCTGATGAACAAGCAGAAAGAAATCGTGAAGCGGGACAAACGCAACAGCGACAAGTAACAGAAACCATTATGAGGGATGCTCCAAAAATCAATCGTAATGACAATGTAACCATCAAACAGGTTGCTACCGGAAAAACGGAAAGCATGAAATACAAAAAGGCAGAAAATCTATTATCCTCAGGGGAATGGGTTATCGTGAATGAATAGTATTTGAATTTTATAGAATTTAAATCCCCAATTACAAAAGTAGTTGGGGATTTTTTGTTAAATGACAAATGTCATACTTCGTATTTAAAACTTGATGTATATTTGCTGTAATAATAAATAACAAGCTCCTGAAACTTATATATTCTATATTAATTTCAATACTCCTACTGCTACCTTCTTTTGGAAGTGTTGTTATTTACCTGAATTTCAAAGTCAATCAGGATGAAATTGCAAAAACGTTGTGTATTCAAAAAGAAATGAAAGACAACAATTGTAACGGGAACTGTTATTTATCAAAACAACTAAAAAAAGAAGCAGAAAAAGAAAAACAAGAATCTTCCAATTTAAGAGAGAAACAAGAATTGGTATATACGCAAACTCTTTTAACGTATAATTTCTCTTCCCCTGCTATCATTAAAAAAACAAGAATGATAGTTTCACCATACTGTGAGAAACCTAAATCGGTTGCTTTTTCTATTTTCCATCCCCCACTCGTATAATTATTATTTTTAGTTCATTTCAATTTCAACACGCTTGAAATACTCTTTTTCGTGGCTTATAGCCAATGAAAGAATAACTATTACATTATAATTTATACAAACTAAAATGAAAAAGATATTCCTTGTCCTTTTGGTCATTGGACAAATTGCCTATGCACAAGTTCAAAACACAAAAGACACCACAAAAACAGAAGAGCTTGAAACTGTTTTTATAACCGCCAACCGTACAGCAACCCAAAGAAAAGCAACTCCTGTAGCTATAAGCAAAATAACTTCAAAAACAATTAACGAAACCAAAGCCGTTGCGGCTTATGAGATCATCAATAAAACGCCTGGTGTTTTAATGGTTAATTTGGGCAATGAACAGCACATGATGTCCATTCGCCAGCCGATGACCACCAATGCTTATTATTTGTATTTAGAAGACGGCTTGCCTATTCGCCCGATGGGGATTTTTAACCACAACGCCCTATTGGAAATCAACCAATTCAACCTACAAAGTATTGAGGTTGTAAAAGGTCCCGTATCATCATTATATGGACCAGAAGCCGTAGGCGGAGCCATCAATTTAATATCCATTCGTCCAACAGTTGATCCGGAATTCAAATTTGGAATTCAGGCGGATCAATGGGGTTACAAAAGATTTCAAGCAGCCGGTGGTGCCACTGTCGGCAAAGTTGGTTTTCATATCGCCGGAATTTCCAGTTTACAGGAAAACGGCTGGATGACCTATTCCGATTATAACAAAAACAATCTTAATGCCCGAATTGATTACAACATCAATGCTAAAACCCGATTAATCAGCAATACCATGTGGGGAAAATATTATTCCGACATGAGCGGAAGCGTAAACGAAGAGGCTTTTTACAATAGAACCTACAAAAGTGCAACCGATTTTACCTACCGAAAATCGGATGCATTACGCACCCGATTGACATTAGAACACGATTGGAATGATGAGGCAAGCAGTTATATTACGGCTTATTACAGAGACAACAAATTGGGTCAAAACCCTGCTTACGGAATCAAATGGAGTCCAACCATTAACCCAACAACCGCAAAAGGGGAAGTAAACTCCAATAATTTTAAAAGTTATGGTGCCATTGGTCAACACACCCAAAAATTTGATTTTTTAAACACTAAAATTGTTGGCGGAGCATCATATGATTATTCTCCCGTCACTTATTGGTCCTATTTACTGGATCTAAAAGCAAATTTAAATCCGGGCACCCCAGGAAAACAAACTGTTGATTATTATGAAATAGTTGCAGAACATCCTGAAATAAAATTGGCAGATTATGCTGCTGACATTTTTAATACCGCAGGATTTGCGCAATTAAGTTTCACCCCTATCGACAAATTGGTAGTTACCATGGGCGGACGATATGATAACATGAAGGTGAATTATGACAATGCATTAGACAATTCTACCGGAACCAAAATATATGACAAGCTGACTTTTAAAACAGGTGCCAATTACAATCCATTGTACAATTTGGGCTTTTACGGCAATTATTCCCAAGGGTTCGCTCCTCCCGGAATCACGTCTATTTTCAAAGCCAAACCAGGAACCGGAGGAACAACAGGAAACCCAGCCGAATTTTACTATAACCTTGAACCTGCAACATTTGATAACTATGAAATTGGCGGTTGGTTTACTTTATTGGATAACAAATTAAATCTTGATTATGCATTCTATTATATGGAAGGTAAAAACGAATTATTAAGCGTTCGTCTGCCTGATAATTCAACGGATTATCGCTCTGCCGGAGAAACGAGACACAAGGGAATTGAATTAGGGGCCAATTACAGAATCTCTAACCAATGGAATATTAGAGCTGGAGGGACTGTTGCTGAACATACCTTCGTCGATTTTAAAGTTTCGGATAAACCAGCAGATCCTTTACAGAATTTGGACGGAAATGAAATGCCAGCAGCTCCGAGATATTCGGGAAATGCGGAAGTGAGTTATTATCCAAATTGGTTACCAAACTTTAGAACGTCACTAGAATGGCAATCTGTGGGAAGTTATTACCAGGATCAAATCAATACGGTAAAATATGAAGGTTATAATTTATTCAACGCAAGAATGGGGTATCAATGGAAAAACATAGAGATTTATGGAAATGTGATCAATCTTACCGATAAACTGTATGCCTATAATGTTTCGAGAGGAAATACAACAACGTCCCAGCCTAATTATACCGCCGCTGCTCCAAGAACTTTTTTGATTGGATTGCAATATAATTTCTCTTTAAAAAAATAATCAAATGAAAATCAACTATTTCTCCATACTGTTTTTATTCCTTTTTTTATCAAAAAATGGAATCGCACAAACACAAAATTCATCTCCTTTACCAATATCCAATGAAAGCGGCATAACAACGAGTTGCCCCTTTTTTACAAAAAATGCCAAAGGAGTACCCGTTATGAGCTTTGCCAAAGAAACCAAAGAAAACCAAACGGTTCTTTGTTATGCCACTTTTGATTACAACAAGAAAAAGTTTTTAAACCCAGTGATAATCCAATCCAGCAAAGGAGTTGAGTTACATGGTGAGAATAGCCCGAAAATAATTTTCAAACCGAACAATGAAATTATTGCCGTTTGGGGTATGGATAATGCCAGCGAAAAGAAAAAATATGCCGGGCTCGTTAATTATTCCCAATCGTTCGATAATGGTAAAACATGGACAAAAGCAATACCGCTGGTAAAAAGCGCCAGTAGCATTGATCAGCGTTATTTTGATATCGACTTACTTCCGAACGGAGAAGTCGCTATTATCTGGCTGGACAGCAGAACAAAAACCGAAAAAGAAGGCTCTACACTCTATTATGCGGCAACGGTAGGAACTTCTGGCTTCCAAAACGAAAAACCTATTGCAGAAACTACCTGTCAATGTTGTCGTACCGATTTGTTTATCACCAAAAAAGGAGTGATTAATGCGGCCTTCAGAGACATCATCAACGACGAAATTCGTGATATGGTGTTGACCTATTCGAAGGACAACGGAAAAAGTTTTTCCGAGCCAAAAAGAATAAGCCCTGACAATTGGAAAATAAATGGCTGTCCCCATACCGGACCAACCATGACCGAAAATGAAACCGGATTGCATTTTGCCTGGTACACTTCCGGAGGAGGAACAGGAGTTTTTTATGCGAACTCTTTCGATTATGGAAAAAACTTTTCCAAAAGAACTGTGGTTAGCGCTAAGCCATCGGCAAAACATCCGCAAATAACATCTCTTAACAATAAAGAAATACTGATTGTCTGGGATGAATCTGTTACAAATGGATCTGAGACATTTATGCAAATTGGAATGCAACATAGAAAAAGCAATGGAAAAATCATATCAACAAAATACATTTCACCAAAAAACAAGAATGCTACTTTTCCAATCATCAAGGCAATAAATAAAAATAAATTTCTGGTGGCTTGGAGCCAACAAGGGGATGATTCAACTGTTTTTTATAAATTATTAACCATAAATTAATTCATCAGTAGAATTCCTTTTAACTGGAGTTCGATTTTTAATTATGGAGCAGAAACATTTAGCTTTTTTGCCGGCATCAGTCCCGCTATCCGTCACAAACGAAGTTCACTGAACTCCCATGGAAATAAAAGTATAGTGAAGTAATCTTTTTCGAGCCGAAGAAAAATCGGCTCAAAAAAGGATTTCCACTTCTATCGGGGCTAAGGGGAAATACTTTGCTTTTTTGCAATAATATCAGCGCAAACTGCGTCATTGCGAAGTTTAATTTTTTTCAAAAAAGTAATATATAATGATCCATTAAATGTCTGAAGACACGGTATCTGCACACAATATTGTCATTTCGACGGAGGAGAAATCTCCGCTAGCTATTCCGCAAAGTAATGCAAAACTGTACCGGAGCCTACTTGCGCAGATGCTTCCTCCGTCAGCATGACAAGTTTGGGGATAAAAGGGATGTAAAAAACGTCAATGATAGGAACAAAGTACCCGAGCGACGTGAACGGAGCGTTAGCTAAACACATTCCGTATATCCGTTCAATAATGATTTCTTTTGTTAGTGAGGTTGCTTCGTTCCTCGCAAAGACATACAAATGGCATTATTGGTTTTTATAGTTGGATAGCGAGGTTTTCGGAAAAAGTCGAAAGACTTTTATCATGTTCACGGCTTTCAAGAACTTTAAAAAAAACGCAAAGTCATGAGCTCAGATAGCGGATTTGCAATCCGTGCCCTCTCCAATTATCAAGACCAACTTGTCTTTTTCTATTCTTTTTGTTGCCGTTCTCGCTTTGTCGATGTACTTTGTGGGCACGGATTGCAAATCCGCGCTATCTGGGATCTCCACAATACTATTCGACAAAGTGACTCTTTTTTTTATTTTGATTGCGGAGCTACTTGCAGCGATCCCTCGTTCCTCGGGATGACAAGTTTGCGGCAACGATAAACGTATTTATAAAGTATTATACCAAACTACATTAATCATTACCATTAACTTACTATAGCATTACAGATAACATATTTATGTATAAAGCATAAGTACATTTAGCTTTAAGCACAACTTATAAAAGCATCAAATATAACTAAAATATAGATTACCATAAACTATATTGTGCATTATCACTATCTAATTTATGCTTTATACCAAACCTAATTGAGTTTTAATACAAATAATATTAAGCATAATACTACATATTGCACAAAAAAGATTATATTTGACTATCACAACTATTGCAAAGGAATATGGACATCAACAAAAAATTTCAGCAAAAACGAGAGAATGACCCACCACCTTTGGGCAATTTCATCAATTGGCACTTCCAGCAAAACAAAACCAAAAAGAAAAAT
>Ga0137355_1000053_pt1 | contig 16986 bp, 17 predicted proteins | sample EasRivERMLT800_2_FD_104763 | JGI IMG/M metagenome (GOLD analysis project Ga0137355, IMG submission 104763) | Soil microbial communities from meander-bound floodplain in the East River, Colorado, USA - East River MetaG ERMLT800_2 | ecosystem: Environmental > Terrestrial > Soil > Floodplain ... | reverse complement strand
TTTTTGTTTTCTGCCAATTGATTAATAACTTCCTGCATTAAATCTATTGGATACACTTTGGAATCGTATTGTGCGAAAGGGGCAATTCCAATCCATTTTGTTTCTCTGGACTTTGGAAACTCTCCAATCAGATTAACAATTTCAGGATCCAAAGATGCCTTTTCTGGAAAATTTGGATGTGATAAATCGATAGTAAAACCCAATTTCCTAAACACCTTTACATACCTCCTGATTGTTGTGGGCTGCTGGGTGAAAATTTTATTTTTAGAACGAATAAGTGCTCTTTTACCGGCACGTCCTTTATTTACAGAAATCACTTTTATTCCGTTCAAAATAAATAAATTTCTAACGACTTTCGATCTCAAAACATTATGCAAATCTGCAAAAGCATCAATCTTTAATTTTTTTAAATCCAGAAACAATCGAATTAAACCCAAAAATCCTTTATGTCTGTTTTTTGCATCAAAAGCAAAAAAATTCACATTGGGAATGTCGTCAAAAAAAGGTTTGAAAAAAGGGTTGGAAATAAACGTAAGAGTAACTCCTGTATCCATTTTCGAGTTTTCGGAACCAAATTGTTCCATAAACGCTCTGATAACAGGAACCGTCATAGCCACATCTCCCATCGCAGATAATCGTATAGCGGCTATATGTTTTATTTTTCGGGCCATTTTAATGCTAAAATGTATTTTAAATTTTTGTGCTAAATGCTTTTGATGTGATATACTTAAAATAAAAAAAGACTTTTAATAATCAGTGTTATCAAAAGTCTTCGTTAGAATAGCAACAAATTATTTCTTGTTTTGGTACAAAACAGGATTTAACTCATCATCATTGTACATCTTCATTTGTTTGTATACTTTCATGAATTTATCTCCATTTTCTATGTCTATCAATAAATCATCAATAGCGGTTGATAAATCGGATCTCTGTTCCAAAAGAACATTTAATTTTGTCTGACAATTATCTCTGTGCTCTGGTGAAGCTTCCACTCGGTTTGCTTCTTCGCTCATATGATAAATTTTCAATGCCAAAATAGACAATCTGTCAAATGCCCAAGCCGGACTTTCTGAATTGATTTTTGCATCGGACTTTACATTTACGGTCGCATATTTTTGCAAAAAATAACCGTCTATATATTCTACCATGTCAGTACGTTCTTGATTGGAAGCATCAATTCTTCTTTTTAAAGTTAATGCTGCAACAGGATCTATATTTGGATCACGAATAATATCTTCGAAATGCCATTGAACAGTATCAATCCAGTTTTTTAAATATAATAAATGTTCGAATTTATCTTTTGGAAACGGGTTGTTTATAGGTTGATCTACATTATCAAACTGGTGATAATCTTTAATGCTTTGCTCGAAAACAGAATACGCTAATTTTGAAAACATAATTTTATATTTTATAAATGCAAAGATACTTTTTATACTTTTATAGTTTATATAAAACCTTCAAAAAAGGTAAGTGCCTTGTACGATTTTTATTTAATAAATTGTAATTTATAAAAATATAAATATGGAAATTCATTATTTATCTGAAGAAAATAGCGTCTTGAATCACTTTTTAGGGCAAATTAGAAATGTCTCTATTCAAAATGACAGCATGCGTTTCCGCAGGAATATTGAACGCATCGGTGAAGTAATGGCATACGAAATCAGCAAAAAATTACACTACAAAAACATTGACATCCAAACGCCGCTTGGTATAAAAAAAACATCTGAAATAGAAGACCAATTGGTTTTGTGTTCTATACTTAGAGCGGGATTGCCTTTGCATTTAGGCTTTTTGAACTATTTTGACAGTGCAGAAAATGGTTTTGTTTCGGCCTACAGACATCACCCCTACAATGATGACTTTTTTGATATTTTGGTAGAATACCAAGCGCTACCAAGAATTGAAAATAAAAATCTTTTGCTTGTTGACCCTATGCTTGCCACAGGGCAATCGATGGTTGCAGTATTTAATAAATTGATGGAGAAAGGAATTCCTAGTGAAATACACCTAGCTGTAATTATTGCGGCTCCGGAAGGAATTGCTCATTTAGAAAAACATTTGCCAGACTCGTGCCATCTTTGGATTGCTTCATTAGACGAAAAACTCAACAAGAAAAATTATATAGTTCCGGGGCTTGGCGATGCCGGGGATTTGGCTTACGGTATTAAATTATAACTGCGAATAAAAAGAAAACAAACTACATGCAATAAGCGTAAATAAAACGATTTCCTGTCTCAATTTCAGTTGCGGAATTTCGATGTGAGCGGTGACCATTATTGCCATTGGCGCAAAAGAAAATAACAAAAGATCATTACTTTTATTGGGAGATATAAAGAAAATTATGATCGCAATAAAAAATGAAATTATCATTTTTTTGAATGAGGTATGCAGCACTAAAGGTCTGTTGGGAAGGGTAATCAACATGGAAATAACAAAGAACAATGCTATGGTCAAATAAATAGAAAAGGCGGCATTTTGATAATTATTGCTGAAGTAATTTATTTCGAAATTGGTTACCACACTTTTATTTATAAATCCGATGATATCCAGACCAACAATAAGCGAATAAAATAAAAAAATTGTTGCCACTGTGAAAAAGGCAATAAAGGGCAGTACCCAGTTTCTATAATCGTTAGAAACATGCGCTATTATCGCCATAAAAACCAATACTATAAAAAGAATGCTCCAAAAATGAAATAATGCGGCTACAAAAATCCACAATGAGGCATCAAATATTTTTTCTTTTGAGTCTTTGAGAGAGTGCAACGAAACTATTCTACGAAGCGCCAACAAAATAAAAAAACTGGAAAAAATTAAGTTCACGTTATTTAAAACCGATGGAAAAAAAAGAAGAAACAGAAAGTAGAAAAAAATTATGTAACAACTGTCTTTACTCAATCCGTTCCTTTTTCCGATGAAATTTGTAATTAAAACAGACGCCAATAATAGAGACAGTAAAACTACTTTTTGAACAATCGAAAAACTAGAATTGATCCAAGACAAATCTTGAATTTGATAGATTGAAAAGAAAACCAGTATCAAAATTACGACCAAAGAAAAATTTAATGGCGTAGATTTTCTAAAAACACTTGTTATCATAAGGATATTTTATACTTTTGTGACTGTAAATATAATACTTGTTTAAAAAGGAAACCAACAAGTTTAAATAAGATTCTTTAAAAAGAACTTTTTAGTACTGAAACGTTCCAAAATGACAATTAACAAAATAATTTTAGCTATTATGAAAGCATTTTTTGAAGGAATACAATACTTATTTGTAAATATTTTATTTGCTCCTCTAGACTTTTTGCGCTCTTTAGAACTTACATCATGGTTCGGTGCCAACACTATCAATTGGATTTTCATGATTATCTGTACAGCTGCAATGGTTTATTGGATTAAACAATTAAAACTTCACAGAGACAATAATGATGAGTATCAAGATACAACGGCTCATTCTTTCTTAAAGTAAAAGTCAATTTTTAGACTGTTAATTGTTAACTGTCTATAAAAAATATAAACACGAATTTCACTAAGTAATTAGTAAAATTCGTGTTTTTTATTTTTCAGAAATCCTAAATCAAATCGAATCCGATGTCTTTTCTGAAATACATTTTATCGTAACCGATCTTATCTATGTTTTGATAAGATTTTTTAATGGCTTCCTGAAAATCATTCCCATAAGAGGTTATTGCCAAAACTCTACCGCCATTGGTAACCACACTACCGTTATCTAATTTTGTTCCTGCATGAAAAACAATCGAATCTGTAATGTCTTCTAATCCGGAAATTACTTTTCCTTTTTCAAAATCCTCAGGATAACCTCCGGACACCATCATAATTGTAGTGGCACTTCGAGTGTCAATTTCAAGGGAAACGTCATTTAGTTTTTCATTGGCTACAGCCAAAAACAATTCGACCAAATCCGTCTTTAATCTTGGAATCACGACCTCGGTTTCCGGATCTCCCATTCTCACGTTATATTCGATCACAATAGGTTCGTTTTTAACATTGATCAAGCCAATAAAAACAAAACCTTTATATGGAATTCCGTCTTTTTGCAAGCCATCGATGGTTGGTTTTACGATACGGTTTTCAATTTTTTCCATCAAAACTGCGTCCGCAAAAGGTACTGGAGAAACAGCCCCCATTCCTCCGGTGTTCAATCCTGTGTCTCCTTCGCCAATGCGTTTGTAATCTTTTGCCGTAGGAAGGATTTTATAATTTTTACCGTCAGTCAAAACGAAACAACTCAATTCGATTCCGTCAAGAAATTCTTCGATTACGACTTTTGAACTGGCTGCACCAAATTTTTGACCTACCAACATATTTCGCAATTCTTCTTTGGCTTCGGCCAAATCATGGATAATCAATACTCCTTTTCCTGCTGCCAAACCATCCGCTTTTAATACGTAAGGCGGTTGCAAAGTTTCTAGAAACTGACACCCGTTTTCAACTGTATCAGCGGTAAAGCTATCGTAAGCGGCAGTTGGGATATTGTGTTTGACAAGGAATTCTTTGGCAAACTCTTTACTCCCTTCCAATTGAGCTCCTATTTTTGATGGACCGATAACCGGAATATGATTCAAAGCTGCGTCGTTTTTGAAGAAATCGAAAATCCCCTTTACTAACGGATCTTCAGGACCCACTACAACCATTTCTACTTTTTCCTGGAGAACAAACGTTTTTATGGCATCAAAATCTGTTGGACTGATATCAATATTGTTTGCAATAGAAGCCGTACCAGCATTTCCCGGTGCTACGAAAAGTTTGTCGCAAAGCGGACTTTGAATCATTTTCCATGCAAATGCATGCTCTCTTCCGCCTGAACCCAGTAGTAAAATTGTCATCGTATTGTTGTGTTTAGTTGTGGTGCAAAAATAATTGCTTTTGGACTTAAAAAGTAATTTATTCTAAAAAAGTTATCGAAAGACATTCAATAGTGACTACGATATGTTATTTTTGATCCAATATATCTAAAAAAATGTTTCGACTTTTTGACTTAACCTTATTCCTGAATGGTTTCCCAATGAAGGAAGCTAAAGCCGAACTACAAAAAATTATTGCCTTTTCCGAAGAAGAGCACAGCGCTTTTATAGAAGCTAAAAAAAAGGAAATTGTTGATTATCATTTGCAGCATAATCCGTTTTATAGTGGAATAGTCGGTTCTTCAACTTTTGAAGATTGGAATGATTTACCCATTTTAAATAAAAGAAACCTGCAACAACCTTTGGCTGACCGACTTTCGAATGGCTATACCCCTAAAGATGTTTATGTCAATAAAACATCCGGATCCAGTGGCGATCCCTTTATTTTTGCCAAAGACAAATTTTGTCATGCCTTGACTTGGGCCTCGAATATCTATCGTTTCGGTTGGTATGGTATTGATTTCAACACCTCTTATCAAGCTCGTTTTTATGGAATTCCATTGGATTTTATAGGAAATAAAAAAGAACGGTTAAAAGATTTTTTGAGCCGAAGATATCGTTTTACAATTTTCGATTTGTCGGACTCGGTTTTGGAAGAGATTTTAAAACATTTTCAAACCAAAAAATTCGATTACATCAATGGATATACTAGTTCGATCGTTTTGTTTGCCAAATTTTTGAAAAAGAAAAACATCCTGTTAAAAGACATTTGCCCTACGCTAAAAGTGTGTATGGTCACTTCTGAAATGCTTTTTGAGGAAGATAAAATCTTTTTGGAGAAACAATTTGGCATTCCCATAGTTAATGAATACGGTGCTTCGGAACTGGATTTGATCGCTTTTCAGAATCCAGAAGGAGAATGGCAGGTAAATTCGGAAACCTTATTTGTCGAAATTTTAGATGAGGATAACAAGCCTGTTCCCTGCGGAAAAGAGGGCCGTGTCGTAATTACTTCATTGTTCAACAAAGCGCATCCGTTTATTCGATATGATATTGGCGATATTGGAATACTTGATGAAAAAAGTACCTTTCAAAAACCGATCCTGAAAAAATTAATTGGAAGAACAAATGATGTCGCGATTTTACCAAGCGGAAAAAAATCGCCTGGACTCACATTTTATTATGTGACAAAAAGCATTATTGAAGACGATGGTAACGTAAAAGAGTTTATCATCAAACAAACTCAAAGCGACTCTTTTGAAATCGAATATGTCAGCGAAACCGAATTGAATTTGGCACAAATTCAAAAAATGGAAGACGCAATTACTTTGTATCTGGAACCGAATTTAAAATTCACTTTTATCAGAAAAAACGCTTTGGAAAGAAGCAGTCGAGGAAAATTGAAGCAGTTTACTTCTCTTTTGTAATGTAAACAAAATCGTATATTAGTCGTTTAAATTAAAACTAATGAGCGACGAATCTTTACTTTCAGAAGAAACTATTTCCAACAAAATATACCTTATTCGCAACCAAAAAGTCATGCTAAATATTGATTTGGCATTACTTTATGGGGTCGAAACCAAAAGATTAAACGAACAGGTAAAAAGAAATGAGTCCAGATTTCCTTTGGATTTTATGTTTCAACTAACTCAAATTGAATTTGATTCTTTAAGGTCACAAATTGCGACCTTAAAGAAAGGAAGGGGAGAACATCAAAAATACTTGCCTTTTGCATTCACTGAACACGGCGTTTTAATGTTGTCAAGTGTTTAAAAAAGTGATAAAGCTATTCAAACTAATATTCAAATCATGCGTATTTTTACAAAAGTGAGACAAATGCTTTTGGACACTACCGAAATAAAAATTGACATTCTTCAGATTCAGAAAAAGCTGGAAAATCATGATAAGAACATTGAATTGGTTTTCTCCTATTTGGATGAATTGACTGAGAAAAAGGAAAACGAGAGCAACAGAGTAATAATTAGATATAAAAAATAAAGTCAAAACGCATAGACTATGCTTAAATCTTCTTCGTATAAAACGGTTTTATAATCAATTGAGTAAATAAAAACCCAATCATAATGAACAAGGAAGTAACATAATTAAAGCCGTGAAAACTCCTGTAAACCGCAAAATTATGTTTCAATAAATCAACCTTTGAGGCTGATAATGAATTATTCCTAATGCGGTAAAAAGCCAGACTTTCAGGAATTGGTTTTGCGCTTTTCATTTTTTGGAGAATGGTGAGCCAGAGCGTCCAATCCTGCCGCTTTCTACCAGACGAGATCTCAATTTTATCAAAATAATCTGCGTCATAGATACCGGTGAGATTTCCAACATAATTGCAAAAAAACAATTGGTTATAGAAAAGAGTTTTGGGGGCTTCTACCCTTTTGTTCATTGGTTCACCTTCTTCATTGATACAATCATAAAAAGAAAACGTAAAAGGCAAATTATTGTCGATCAAAAAATTTATTTGCTTTTCCAGTTTTAAAGATTTCCATAAATCATCCGAATCCAAAAATGCAATAAATTTTCCTGAAGTCTTGTTTAAAGCTGTATTTCTTGCAACTCCGGTTCCCGAATTTTTTTCGAGTTGAAAAAGCTTTATTCTTTTATCCTCATTGGCAATTTCCTGAATAATTGAAACTGTTTGATCTGTAGAACAATCATCGACAATAATCATTTCCCAATTTTGATAGGTTTGATTTCGGACAGATTGAATAGTTTCTGCGATAAATTTTTCAGAATTGAAGGAGGGTGTAATTATCGATACTAAAGGTGTTTCTGTTCTAATATGCTTTTTCATCTCCTTTTAAGGTATTGTATAGTGTATTGAAAATGATTTTTATATCGAATAAAATAGACTGGTTCTCCATATAGAATATATCATATTTTACACGGTTTATAATGTCCTTGTCATTTTCTACTTCGCCCCGAAATCCTTTTGTTTGAGCCAGTCCGGTGATTCCTGGTTTTATAAAATGACGCACCATGAATTTATTTATTCTATCAGTATACATTTCGGTAATGCTTACCATATGCGGTCTTGGACCTACCACGGACATTTCTCCCAATAAGACATTGAAAAACTGTGGTAATTCATCTATACTTGTTTTTCGCAGCCATTTACCCACTTTGGTTATTCGGATATCGTTTTTGGTAACCTGATTCAAATGGGCCTGATCATTTAATTCCATGGATCGAAACTTATAACAATTGAATTCCTTATAATTCAATCCATTCCTTTTTTGTATAAAAAATACTGGCCCTTTTGAATCTCTTTTTATTAAAATAGCCAGAATAGGGATAAGCCAGGACAAAACCCCAATTATTATAAATACCGAGAAAAGGATGTCAAAAATACGCTTGACAAACTTATTTAGAGTATCGCCTAATAAAAAACTTCTTAAAAAAATAACCGGAATATGAACTGAATATCTTTCTGTCTCGGTCTTCATTAAAAGATGTACTTCGAGAAATCTTTGTGTTCTTCTTTGGAAAGTTCTTCTTTCGATAAGGATTTAAAATAGTCGTAGGTAATTTTCATACCATCGGCACGATTTACTTTGGGTTCCCAGCCCAGCAATTCTTTTGCTTTTGTTATGTCCGGCTGGCGTTGCAAAGGATCATTAATCGGTAACGGGTGGTACACTACTTTCTGATTGGTTCCTGTTAGTTTAATAATTTCTTCCGCAAAATCCTTGATCGTAATTTCATCTGGATTTCCAATATTTACCGGATAGACATAGTCGGACAGTAATAATCTGTAAATTCCCTCAACTTGATCATCAACAAAACAAAAAGAGCGCGTTTGCTTTCCATCGCCAAAAATAGTCAAGTCTTCTCCTCTGATAGCTTGACCGATAAATGCAGGAATGACTCTTCCGTCATTGAGTCGCATTCTTGGACCGTAAGTGTTGAAAATTCGAACGATTCTGGTTTCAACCCCATGAAAAGTATGATAGGCCATGGTGATCGATTCCTGAAAACGTTTGGCCTCATCGTACACGCCTCGAGGTCCTATTGTATTTACGTTACCATAATATTCTTCAGTTTGCGGATGTACCAATGGATCACCATATACCTCCGAAGTGGAAGCAATAAGAATTCGTGCTTTTTTAACTCTTGCCAATCCCAGCAGATTATGCGTTCCGAGCGAACCAACTTTTAAGGTTTGAATCGGAATTTTCAAATAATCAATTGGACTTGCCGGCGAAGCAAAATGCAGAATATAATCCAGTTTTCCGGGAACATGAACAAATTTTGTAATATCGTGATGATAAAATTCGAAATTTTCCAATTTGAATAAATGCTCTATATTTTTTAAATCTCCTGTAATGAGATTGTCCATTCCTATAACAAAATAGCCTTCCTTGATAAAACGGTCACATAGATGCGATCCTAAAAAACCTGCGGCTCCGGTGATAAGTATTCTTTTCATAACTGTTCAATATACAAATTCCTTTCTTTTTGAAAAAATGCAAAAATATTCAGAGATTCTACAAATGTAATAAAATAATTTCCCCTTTTGATTCGCTGAAAAACGTTTGGATATTGCCTTTCCAAATAAAATTTAGGACGAATTGTTTTTGTGTGTTTTTTAAAAATTCAAAACACCCCCTTTAATTCACTTGCTTTCTTTATTTTTGTCTCAATAAAATTTGTCTATTTTGAAAGTTGTCCATGTTGTTGAGGCCTTAGGAGGCGGTGTATATACGTATTTCAAGGACTTATCCTTTTTTTTTGGCGATAACGAAATTAGAGAAAGTATTGATACAACCATTATATACAGCGGAAATCGAAAAGAGATAGATCCCAAAAGAATGCATGAAGAATTCTCCAAAGGAGTTTCTCTTCTGGCAATTGATATGATTCGGAATTTCTCACCCCTTCAAGACCTAAAATCGGTTGTGAAATTAACCCAGGAACTAAGACGGCTGAATCCTGATGTCATTCACCTCCATTCTTCGAAAGCAGGTTTTTTGGGGAGGATTGCCTGTTTCTTATTATTCAAAAAGAAAAAAATATTTTATACCCCCCACGCTTATGCTTTTCTGCGCACCGACATTTCTAAGTTAACCCGAAATTTCTACTGGATTATTGAAAAATTATTCCCTTATTTTTTTAAAGGGGAAACCATTGCTTGCGGTGATTCCGAATATGAAATCGCGCAAACCATCGGGAAATCGCATCTGGTAAGAAACGGAATTAATATTGAAGAGGTAAAGACTCATTTTTCCGAAAATAAAAACGAAGTGATCACCATTGGAATTGTGGCTCGCATAGCTCCGATAAAAAACCCGAAGTTGTTCAACCAAATAGCCATAAAATATCCTCATTTTAATTTTGTATGGATTGGTGGAGGTGAATTAATGTCTGAATTGACTGCTACAAATATTCGAATTACGGGATGGCTCCTGGACAGAAATGAGGTGTTGAAAGAACTCAACAATATTGATGTGTATCTCCAGACCTCCCTTTGGGAAGGACTTCCTATCGCTGTTTTGGAAGCGATGGCCATGCAAAAGCCAATTTTGGCCACAAACATAATCGGAAACAAAGACATTGTTGTCCCAAATGAAACCGGGTTTCTATTTGACAATATTCATGAGCTCAGCGCTTATTTAGAAATTCTAAAAAACGAAGAAATTAGGAAAGATTTTGGAAAAAACGGATTAAAACGCTGCTTCGACGTATTTGACGTGAATCAGAATTTTAAGAAGTTAGTGGCGATTTACAACCAATAGTTTTTTGTTGCAGCCAGTAACTTCCAAAAACAGAGAACCAAAATCCACTAAACACGATGCCGTCAAAACGGAGCAGAAAATCATCAGTCAGATTGGAAGTAAAAAAAAGAAAAAAGAACGAAAACACAACCGCATTTCTAAGAGTAAAACCCATATATCCAATAGTGAAAATATAAATAAAAACAACCGCCGGACCCAGTATTCCGAATTTTAATAAAAAATCGAGAAACTGATTGTGCGTCGGAAATTCATACTCGGCCAAAAAGTGCTGATTCGTTGTTTTATAATATTTGTTCAATTGGGTCTTACCATCCGAAGCTCCCACGCCAAAAGGAAGGTGCTGCAAAGAAAGTTCCCAAGCCGATTTCCAAATGGAAACACGCGTTACCAATGAATTAAAAACCTTTACTTCCGGATGTTCGATTTCATCGAGTTTACCCACTTTGTCCATATAGGCAAAAGTTACCGACGAATATTTCTCTTTCATATAATGATTTTTTTGGGCAAATAGAAAAAGAATTCCCCCGGCCAAAAGCGTCGCTATACCCAAAGTAACGATACTCTTTTTAAAATTATATTTTTGAATTACTTCAAAAAACAAAATCAATACAATCCCAACCAGGACGTTGAACAATGCCATTCGGGTATTTACAAAAAGAACGAAAAAAAAGGATAATGCGAAAATCGCTAATCCAAAAATTTTAGTTTTCAGGTTTTTCCTTTTATAAAAATCGTACAAAACAGTATACAATCCGCAAACGGTTACAAATGCCAAATGCATATTGAGAGCCGGGGCATGAATTCCTATACTATTAGAAAATTTATATCCCATTTCCCATAAATCGTTGCCGTTTAAATACTTATGCATTAAATCCGAATAAATAATATTGAAACGGATAAAGAAAAAAAGTAAAATGATCGTTGTCATTATACAATAAACTCGCATCAATTGAAAGAACCTGATCCGTTGGAAATTGCCCAAAATGAACAATGGAAAAAGTAGTAACGAGACACTTTTCTCCATGGATTTTAATCCTTTGAAAAAAGAATCATTATTCCAAAAAAATAATACTTCTAGTAAAAAAGGGGAAGCGATAAGTGCAACTAAAACCAAAGCAGTTTTGGTGTATTTTATTTTTTTTACAAAACATAAATTAAATACGGCAAACAGGATGATTAACAGTGTACACGGTTTTCTGAAAATCAGGGTCACAGCGATCAAAATCAGGAAGCCATTAAATAATCTATTGAAGTTCTTTTCTGAAATGTTCATAGTATAAAGCAAAATAGATTAGTGGAAAAACGCCAATTTTATGTCGAATTGCCGAACCCAAATCAGGTTCAAAAACACCTTGAATAATAAAAAACGAAAATAAAATAAGTAAAACCCAAAGTTCATATCGGTATTTTTTTCTGTCTTTTAAACATCTGGAATATCGAACGAGGAGGATATAAAACAAAAAAAGCTGCCAAATAACAAACCCAATGATCTGCGGTGAAAAAATATATTTAAATCCATTTATCGGAATATTAACCGTGAAAAAACCATGCACTATTCCAATGGATTCGCCATACCAAGTGTCTGGTTTAACTGGCGATATAATCATAGAATTGGAATCTGCCGAACCCATTCTCGAAGAATTGACCACTTCCCTGCTAACTTCAGAAAAGTAATGTCCTTTTAGAACACCATAACTTAAGGACAGGAAAATAGCAATAAGCAACCCATAAAAAATAGTAGTTCCGGTTTTGTTCTTAAAAGTGATCAAACTTACAAAATACATCCCGCAGGCAATAATGGGCAACAACAAAAAATAAGGACGGTAGAAAATCCCAAAAAGTGCCAAAAGCAACATCGATAAAAAAAAAGACAATCGAAAAGAGACACGCTTATTTTTATACAAAAATACGATCAGCGAAACATACAAAAAAGTAATAAACTCTTTGGAAGGCATAGACATAAAAATGGCCATCATAAACAATCCCAGATAAACCAGTACGTTTTTGATGTTCAGTTTTTCAAAATTATCAGGAATACCAATTTTAGATAAAACAAACATCAATATAGGTAATTGGATCAGCGCGACAATGGGATAAGGCAAATAACGTAATCCTGTTATTTTGTAAAACGAAATAGTAAGCGGATAGCTACCGCTAAATCCGATTTCATTGCCTTTGTCAAAGACCAAAATGGCGGCATCATAAAAAAAGCGTTTCGGCAATACATAAAATGCAAATATTGCCACTACCGTACTAAGTATCGATAATAACAAAAAAGAGGCGATGTTTCTTTTAATGACGCTGTTCATACATAAAGATAAATGTGTCGTATAATTTATTGTCTGGAAGCTCTAAATTTCTTTTGAAAAGCATTCGCAATCCTATATAAATTCAAGAATGCAACTAATCCTGTGAAAGGTAAAAAACGATACCAAAACATCACTTTATCCACCTTTATATTTCGTCCGGATTTTAATAAATAATTCCATGATACCAAATCAGGCCAAATGGCTTTTCTGTTTGCTTTTGTCAGAATGTAGAAATCCTTGAGTATTACTACGTAATTACAAGCCCAGAAATTTTGCGTTACTTCATTCCAATTACCGTCCTGCTTCAAAGGAGCATTTATTCCGTTTTTCACCATTTCATAAACATCCATAATGTGTTTTTCGTTTACCGAAGAAGTAATGGAACCTTCCCGCCCTTTACGGTACATATAAAATGATTTGTCATAAATGCTGTATGTGTTGACGTAATCGATTAATCTGCCGGTCCATTCGATATCTTCTGATTTTCGATTCAAGGGGAAAAACAATTCATTATCTATCAACAGAGATCTTCTTATAATTTTATCACACGCGCAAGCCACGAATAAATCATAATAAACCAATTGTAGCGCGTCTCTCATAAAATTACCCGAACCGTTTTTTAAAAATCTTTGGCTGTATTTACACGTAATATCCTTTGGAGAAAAATACCGACTTTCTTCATGGATGATGATATCGGGATTCGAAATTTGTATCAGATCCTTGATGTCACTTAAAACTTGGTCGCCGATCCAAAAATCATCGCTATCCGTAAAAATAACAAAGTCGCCACTCGAAAGCAACAACCCCACATTTCTGGCGTCCGAAAGTCCGCCATTACTCTTTTCGATAAGATGTATTCTAGAATATTTTTTCTGATATTGTTTACAAATTTCGGCAGAGGAATCAGTAGATCCGTCATTCACAAGTATAATCTCATAGTGAGAATACGTTTGCAACAGTATACTTTCCAAGCATTGCTTAAGGTAATTCTCTACATTATAGACGGGTATAATAATACTGAAAAATGGATCGGCCGCCTGATTTTTTATTTCTGTCATAGGGATAATCAATTTAGGAAGACTTTTATTTTGTCTTTGCGATAAATAAAAAACGACGTGGTACAATTCCAGAAAAAGGAACTTGAAACAAAGGCTATTGCCGCACCTGTCATTCCGTATTCGGGAATTAAAAAACGGTTCAAACTGTAATTGATAACTACTGCAACGATCAGGATTGCCTGAAATAGATGTTGCCTTCCGGTCATATTCAAATAAACGGGCGCCGATCCAAAAACAGCAGTAATCCCTTGACCTATCATTAAAATCAGCAACGCTTCTTTGGCGTCGATGTATTCCTTTCCAAAAAAATGTAGAAAAAATTCAGGAAAAATGCAGAAGACCAGCACTATTGGAAAAGTAAATAAAAAAATTAGACGGGAACTATTGCTTAGTATTTTATTCAATTCCTTTGTATTCTGATTAGAGAAATAGCTGGCTATTTTTTCGGAAATGGTAATGTTGACTGTTATACTCACCATTGACAGAATTGTCATCAATTTGACCGCAACTGAGTAAAATGCCACAGTAGCATCATTCCAATATTTTTTTAAAAAAAAGATGTCAAAACTCATTAGTAAAAACAAAGCCATTCCGCTAATGGCAATGGGATAAGACTTGGTAAAAATTTCTTTGTAAGTGAATGAATTAGAATGATTCCCATTAGGATTTCCTTTTCTAAAAAAGTACAAGATGATCCCCGAAGTAAAGAGCGCCAATATAATAAAACCCAATAAAAAAACATCTACTAAGTATAACTCTTGTTTACAATACAATAAAATGACTGCACCAACAATAACCGGAACATATTTGAAAATATTTCGGAACAGTTCGGCTAGAAAAAAGCGATTCAAAGCACGGAAAACCTCTGTATTCAAAATGGTCAATCCATAAAAAAACAAAATTCCGGTCGCTTTTAGCAAAATAAAATAGGAATCGCTGTTGGAAAAATAGTCGTTTAGGATTTGTTTGTCAATGCATAAAAAAAGTAAAAACAACAAAATAGACATCCAAAATAATAGCACCACCATTCTGAAATAAATCTTTCTTAAGGAACCCAATGGTTCTTCTTCACTTAATCTTCCCTTAAAATATAATATCGATTGGTCGAAGCCTAGCAAACATAAACTGCCAACGACCAATAAAAAAGTACGGACGAATTCATATTGTCCCACTATTTTTGGACTATAGGTTTGGGTGAGAAATACAGTGAAACCAAATAAAAATAATACACCCGTAATCCTTAAAATCAAAGTGAATAAACTCTGCAAAACGAAAGCGTTTTTATTGCGTTTTTGAAAATTGTGAATAAGGGTTCTTAACATTTTTATAGTTACTATCAAGAGACTTTCTGTTCTTTTAAAAAAACTGATGTCTGTCTCTATCTAGTTTTGTTGCGCTTTAAGCGATTGTTTTTTGTAAAAGGCCAGAAAAAAATTAATGAAAATAAACAAGCCAATAAATATCCCGGGCAAAATAAATTTTAACCTATTTTTTATTGATTCGTCATTTATGATATTCAAAACAACTGCTTGATCATTGATTATTTTATTGGAATTATACAACTCCAGTTTCAGTTTTCCCAGCTCTTGCGATAAAGAGTCTTTTGTTTTGATAACCTCGTTTAACGGAGTGTTTTCATTATAATAAACCAGTTTATCGCTCAACTGTCGCTTCCCGGAACCAGCAGAAAACCCATTCAGAATACCGTCAATTTGAGTAATAATCCCTTCTTTGGTTTTTATGTTTTGCTGAATATTCTTGAAATAAATTTCCTGAAATTTACTATAATACTCACTTTTGTTCAAAAAGTTTACTATCGGGTCAACTGTCTTTTTACGGTCTGTAATCCCATTTGTGGTGACAATAATGGTATGATAAGCGTAATTTTTGCTTGTAGTGGTTTCTTTGACAATTGTTTTTAAGTCCCCATTTTCAGCCATTAATTCCAATAAATCTAAATTTTGCTCTTTTTCGTTAATCAGTTTATAAACATCAACTATCGGTTCAATAGAAATTTTGGTGATTCCCATTGGATTTTGAATTCCGATAGATTTTAGAAAAATGATATCTCCATTAGCTATTTTAGATTCAATCAAATCAATTTTAGAATATAAATAATCCGTTGATTCAAAATTCGGGGCTACAATAATTCTTTGGTTGTACGTTTTACGCGTTTGATCCAAGTACAAACCTATTGCAACTCCGCACACAAATAAAATGGAGATTACGATGCTATTTTTTACAAAAAAACGAATACCAAGGAATAATGATGTCTTAATCCATTCGAAAAACTCATTAATTTTTTTAACCATTGATAACAGATCAATCTCGGGATTTTCGTGATTAGAAGATTCCTTTGTACTCATTCTTTGTTTTTTATTTTACGTTAAAAATTTGTTCCAAAATCTTAATCGTAATCAAGTAAGTTGGTTTTACCCCAGTCGTCCCAAGTCCGCCCGAAGCCAAAGTGCTTCCGGTTTCTAATGGATTATCCGATGCATAATAGGCGTATCTGACTTTGACATCATGCGGGACACTTTTTCTGATTTTTGAAGCAGATTGAATGGCTTTTTGATAATAAGACCCTTCCATTTCCAGTCCAATCACTCCCCAGGTCGATTCGTGGAAAAACTTCAATAAATCCTTGTTTTGTAAAGAGGTTCCCAATACGGTTACCATTGGACCCGAAAAAACTGCAATTCGGTTGCCCTCAAACATATCTGCGGTTAATTCATTATGGAAAAAATAGTTGTCGGCTGTTCCCTCATTTATGTGCGCATTCGGAATCATTATATCTCCTTTACCTCCTTCCAGAATTCCCGCTTTCCCCATAATGGAAACGGATTCTACATTGAGCAATGTGTCTTTTTTAAACGGTTTCAAAAGCTCATCAATGGTTTCGTAGGCTTGTTCTCCAAAGGCATAATCCATGACAATGATTACGGGTTTTTTGTCCCCTACATTTGCTGATGGAAAGGATGTCTTGTCCCAATCAATTTTG
>Ga0137355_1000052_pt1 | contig 16994 bp, 13 predicted proteins | sample EasRivERMLT800_2_FD_104763 | JGI IMG/M metagenome (GOLD analysis project Ga0137355, IMG submission 104763) | Soil microbial communities from meander-bound floodplain in the East River, Colorado, USA - East River MetaG ERMLT800_2 | ecosystem: Environmental > Terrestrial > Soil > Floodplain ... | reverse complement strand
TCTGTCTTTCGAATGTCTTTTGCGCTGTAAAAATCAGGATTTATAAGGACAGCATTGACCAAAGGGAATCCAAATACGATTACCGCTACTTGCACGCCTATTACAGCATAAAATACTTTCAAAAAGTTGTTGTTTCTAAGGTTTTGAAATAGAATGAATCCTAAAGCAAATAAGGTTATTGTCAAACCGATCATCCAAAACTCAAATCCTGCAAGATTGTTTTTTATTTTAATAAACAATCCAATTGGAATAGCGAAGCAAATGATTCCAACTAATCCAAAAGCAAAATAGACTGCGCCTTTTTCTTTTTTTAAACTGATGTTTTTGAAATTTCGAATCAAATATTCGATGTAAAATCCAGTGTTTAAAGCCATCGGTATTAATACAGGCAATATGTATCTTGGTTTTTTCTCCGGAATTAAAGAGAGTAAAATGAATGCTGCCAAGGTCCAAATTAGGGTAAATTGATAGGCTTTCAGATTACTGACTTTGGTTTTAAGGTATGGATAAAACAGCGCTATTAATGCGGGTACTGTCCAAATACCGCTTTGGGAGAAGAAGCTCCAATAGTAGTAAAATGGTCTGGCGTTGTAATTACCCCATCTGCCGCTTTCCAGTTTAGTTACCCGCATAAAAGTGTCTGGATCCAAATATCTTACATATAAAGGCCAGGACAGACCGATGCAAAAACCTATTAGCAGAATTAAAAGCAAATAGAATTTTCTGTCTCTCAACTCAAATTTATAGGTAAAACCATATGCAATAAGGAACGGTAACAATAAGGCAAAGATGGAAACGGGGCCTTTGCTTAAAAACGAAAAGCCAAAGAACAGTCCCGCTATACAGGCATGACGCAACCGATTGCTTTCTTCGTTTAGGAATTTCCATAAAAACACGATACAAACCATCATAAAACTGTGGGTGTACATATCCCATTGATTGTCTCTTCCCGCAAAATAGATGTAAAACGAAGTGATTAAGATTAGTCCGTTATGGAAATTCTGTTGCTTGGTTAATTCTAGTTTTTCGGATAATTTATGGGTGCTGAATAATAGCAATATGGTTATGAGCACTACGGGTAGCCTCAGTCCAAAAACACTTTCAAAACCAAAAATAAGTCCGGAAATAGCGGTCAGCCAGGTTGGTAAAGGAGGTTTTTCGTAACGCGGTAAATTATTGATGGTGGTCAGTATCCAATTGTTATTACTCGCCATTTCTCTGGCAGTAATAAAGTTTCGGGCTTCCATTATATTTACTTCAATAACCTCCAAATGCGGTAAAAGCATTAAACAAGCTACGAGTAAAAGCCACCATTTATAATTATGCGTTAATTTTGACATCTTTTTTTATGATTATTATATTTCGAGTATAAATTACCAAACCCATGGCATGGCCTGCCAACAAAACAGGATCGACTCTAATTATAGCGTAAATAAAAATTAAAAGAGAACCACTCAAACTTAAAACCCAGAAACCGAGTGGCAGTATAGAGGTTTGTTTTTTCTCCGAATAAATCCATTGATAGACAAATCGAAGCGTAAATAAAATTTGTGCCACAATTCCAAGCCATAAAAGCCATTGCGGAATGTTTTCATTTTTTAATAAATTGTCTAAATCGTAAATGTTATTATTGTAACCGTACCAGACAATAAAAACGGGAAATAAAGCAATAAACCACCGTAATAAAAGGGGAATTTTTTTCCAGTCATTTTGTAGTTGTATGTTACGGATGTATATGTAATAGGTAATGGTTTGTCCTAACATAATCGAAAAATCATGTCTTAAATAACCATAAACAAACAATAAAAATGAGGCAAACAAACTAATTTCCCAGAATAAAACCGGAGTTAAAACTTTTTTGCTTTTTTCAGAAATAATCCACTGCAGAATCAAACGGCTGGAAAACAATATTTGAGCCAGAAATCCTATTGAGTATATCAGATAATTGCTCATTAACCTTGTTTTGCTACACTGTAATTAATGTACTTTTTCTTCATCCATAAATAGGCAAAACAATCTTGTAATGGACCTAATAAACGGTTCCAAAGATTAAATTTTGAAACACCTGCAACTCGAGGAAAGTGTCTCACGGGAGTTTGTTTGATTTTTCCGTTTTGCAATAAAATCATGGCTGGTAAAAATCGGTGTAAGCCATTAAACATTGGAATTTTCTTGGCCATATCAGTGCGGATTATTTTTAAAGGACAACCCGTATCATCCATACCGTCATTTGTAAAAGCTCTTCGGATGCCATTGGCGATAGTTGAAGACATGTTTTTGGTAAATGAATCTTTTCTGTTCGATCTTACCCCGGTAACCAAATCAAATTCTCCGGCAAGATCCATTAAAATATTAAAATCTTCGGGAGCGGTTTGTAAATCGGCATCGATATACCCGACCCAAGGGGTGTTTGTATAATCAAATCCCGCTTTGATAGCAGCACTTAAGCCTGCGTTTTTTTCGAAAGAGATAAAATTGAATTCCTCGTTGTCAGAACAGATTTTTTCTATTAAAGTTTGGCTGTTGTCCTTAGAACCATCATTAACAAATAAGATTTTGGTTTTCTTTTTTGCAATGGCTAAAAATTGTTTCATTTCCTGGTGTACACGATCGAGATTGTCCTCTTCGTTATAAACCGGTATGATGATCGTTAATTCAAAATTCATATTTGGTAAAGTTTAGACAAAAGTATTTTATTTTGAGAAAAAACAGCTTAATATCTCCTTAAAAATTATTTTATTAAAATTGTATGGCATTTATTACTGAACAAGCTGGAGGAAAAACTTCTCATTAGCAGTAAATAATTGACTTCTATTCGGTGGAATCGAGTTTCTCAATTGTAGTAGAGTATCCATTTGCCAAAATATTTCTTGTTTCTAAAAGGGGATAATTCAGTTTTGATATAGTCGGGTAAATTTTCTTTTTTTCTTACCAGGAAAACTGCATTTTGTGTTTTAAAATCAGATTTGAATCGTACGATTTCTCTTTTTTCTTCCAGGTTGTAATAGTGTTTCAAATAGTTTAAATTTTGTTCAAATTGCACTTCTCTTCTACTGGTGTAATTTCCATTATTAATAGTTATAATGTTTTTGTCGGTATAAAAAGACATCGATGGGAGTAGATAGTTATAGACATATACATTCTTGGGTTGTAGTGAATTTATAAAAGTGGCAATGGGCTTCGCAGAGTTGATTAGCAACTCGTTTGACTTCATCACAAAGGTGGAAAATAGCAGTAATGCCGATGTGTTTATTAACAGTGTATATATGTTTCTGTAAAACCAGCTGCTGTTCTTTATCCCCAAAATACTTATTATTATCCCTAATGGCATTATCGCGATATAGGGGAGTTCGATTTCTATTTTGTGAAGCAGTACAGCGGCAAAAGCTACAATAAAGATTGAAATGAAATAAACGTATAAAAAAAATGCAAATCTTTTCCAGTGTTTTTCGCTTAATTCCATTAACTGATTTGAGGCGTACAGTATCAGGAATAGAAGAGAAGGCAACACATAAAAAATCAGTTTAGTTTTAAATGCCGAAAAAATTAAAATAATCAAGGTAAATGATATCAATAAAACCCTTCTTTTTATGGAAGTAGTTTCTGCTTTTTTTAAAGTTGACAAAAGGTAAATTATCCAAGGAAATAATGATAAAGGGAGAAAAACGATATAATACCAAAAGGGTTTTCCTCTACTAAACACGTCTTTTGTAGCGATCCTTCCGTAGAGTTGATCGTGTGTGAAATAGTCTAGAACCATTGGGTTTTCCCTTATAATGGCCAAATACCACCAACCGCTGGAGGCTAAAAAAAGTAAAATTCCCAAAAAATCATAAACGGATAACCTGATTCTTTTTTTGCTGTAGTAAAGCCAAGTTAATTGAAAGACAAAAATGGGAATAAACACCAAAGGCCCTTTTGTGAAAAAACCTAATGAAAGGGACAGATAAAACAGAAAAAAAAACTTTTTATCTTCTAAATAGCGCAGCCAAAAATAGACCGCCATCAAAACGAATGTGTTTAGATAAGCATCAGTGGTTAAATTCCTTACCGATGCTAAAATCAAAGGAGTTGAGAAAAATAGAACGACAGCCAGTAAGGATGTTTTTTTGTTATTAAACAACAGTAATGACGTTTTATAAACCAGAATCAATTGCACCAATAAAGCAATAGATAAAAAAAAGCGAGCGCCAAATTCATTGACTCCAAATATAGTGTACCCTAAGGTTGTTATATAATACGCTAATGGCGGTTTGTGGTAATGATAAATCCCCATTTTAGTGGGATGAATATAATCGCCATTTTCAAACATTTCTTTGGCGATTTGTGCATAACGGGCTTCGCTGGTTTCGGTGATTCCCCAAGAACCTAATTGAAATAGGGTAACAATAAAAATGATGAAAATGATGAAAGAAACAGAGTGTTTTGTAATTAAAGCTGAAAATTTTGAATCCATATAATGAGAAAAAATTAGTTAGGCAGTTTTTTTTATTAAAATTCCTGCTTTTGTTTATTTAATTTTTTGAGACAATATGTTTATGAAACAGGTGTTTTATTTAATGAAATCTCATTTATTGTGTTGATTTGGCAAAAAAAAGAGTTTTTATAATGACTAAATTACACTTATTTTGTGATTAACATTGATTCTTTTGTAAATAATTTCTATTGCGTGCTATTACATTTGTTTATCTTTGTTTCAAGGTCAAATAGCATATGTATTTGTTAACTTTGAAACCGAGGTAGGTAGTTTATATTTTGAATTTGGTAATTGCAAAACAGCTTTTATTCTCTTCTTTTAATATTTAATCTTTTTAGAGTTTTTCAAATAGTATGTTTTTTTGGTAAAATCAATAAACATAAATGGGTGCTGTGAAATCGTTATTAATAACAGGTTAGCGCAAGCAATTGAATAATCATCGAACTCCGATGAAAATGAGATATTGTGAGATAAACACCGATAAATAGAAGGCGATAACATATATGGCCTCTGAGAAATAAAATTTACATATATGAAAATACTTGTTACGGGTGCGGCTGGATATATTGGGTCGCATACTGCAGAACGGTTGCAATTACTTGGTCATGAAGTTGTTGGGTTGGATAATTTTTCTGATTATTATGATGTTTTCTTAAAACAAAAGAATGCCGATGCATTGAAAGCGAAAGGCATTAAAATCGAAAAAATAGATCTTAGGTTTTCCGATCAACTCAAAGCCTTAGCAACGGATTTTGATTATATATTTCATTTTGCTGCACAACCGGGTATCTCTGCCACTTCCAGTTTCGAGGATTATTTGAGTAATAATGTCGTTGGAACAAAAAATCTAGTCGATTTTGCCTTGAAAAATAAAAATTTAGCTCTTTTTGTAAACATAGGAACTTCCTCTATTTATGGTATTCACGCCACTTTTGACGAATCTGTTGCTCCAACGCCTGCTTCCCATTATGGCGTAACTAAATTGGCTGCAGAACAATTAGTATTGGCAAATAGCAGATCAGGAAAAATAAAAGCGTGTTCGTTGAGATTGTATTCCGTATATGGACCGCGTGAAAGACCTGAAAAATTGTATACCAAGTTGATTGCGAATGCTTTTAATAATGTTCCTTTTCCTTTGTTTAAAGGAAGCGAAAATCATTTAAGAAGTTTTACTTATGTTCAGGATATAGTTGATGGAGTGGTAAGTGTTATTGGTAAAGAGGATTTGGTTAATAACGAAATAATCAATTTAGGAACCGAGGAAGAAAATACAACCCAGCAAGGAATTGAAATTGTAGAACAGATCTTAAATAAAAAAATAGACATCCAGATGGCAGAGGCTAGGGCAGGTGATCAATTGAGAACCAAAGCCGTAATAGATAAAGCTAGAAGATTATTGGATTATAATCCGAAAACTAGTCTATCTGAAGGTTTGAAAGCACAAGTGAAATGGTACCAGGATAATTTTATATAGCGTTTATCTGTATTTAAACAAAAAACTGCAAAAGCTGAAAAATCAGATCTTGCAGTTTTTTTGTTTTTTAAAGGTTTTATAATGGTGAAATTTCAAGTCAACTGACGGAATTTAATTGATTTCCGTCAGTTAAGTGACGTAACTTAATAAAAACGAAACAGTTTGGTGTTATTTGCTGACAGTACTATTTTTTAAAATATTTATCCAACAAAATTTTGGCGGCAGCAAATGGTGAAATTTCATCATTTTGCACCGCTTTTTTGGTTGAATCTAACAGTTCTTGAATTTTTGGATGATTATAAAAATTTTGTTTCAATTGCTCATCGATCGTTTCCAATAACCAATACTGATTTTGTTCTTTGCGCTTTTTAAAGAAATAATTATTCCCTTTTGTGAGTTCAATAAATTTCGTGATTGTCTCCCAAACGGTGCTTATTCCTTCATGGGTAATGGCACTGCAAGTTGCCGTTGTGGGATTCCATCCTGATTTTTTTGCAGGAAAAAGATGTAGCGCTCTGTTGAATTCCAATTTTGCCAAATGGGATTTTTTTATATTATCACCGTCGGCTTTATTGATGACAATGGCGTCGGCCATTTCCATGATACCTCTCTTGATTCCCTGAAGCTCGTCGCCTGCACCTGAAATTTTTAACAATAGAAAAAAGTCCACCATGCTGTGAACGGCTGTTTCACTTTGACCCACTCCAACAGTTTCGATTACAATGGTATCAAAACCTGCGGCTTCGCAAAGGGTAATGGTTTCACGGGTTTTTCTGGCTACACCCCCCAAAGTTTCCCCTGAAGCCGAAGGCCGAATAAAAGCATTTTCATCTTTTACCAATTCTTCCATTCGGGTTTTGTCCCCCAGTATACTTCCGTGAGAAATAGTGCTGCTGGGATCCACAGCGAGAACAGCTACTTTTTTTCCTAAGCCCGTTAAGTATTTTCCAAATGCTTCTATGAAGGTGCTTTTTCCCACTCCGGGTACACCCGTGATTCCTATTCGAACCGATTGGTTGGCATGAGGCAGGCAGGCTGTAATTACTTCATTGGCTTTGGCTAAATGATTGGTATTAGTGCTTTCGACCAAAGTGATGGCACGGCTTAAAGCGGTTATGTTTCCAGCTAAAATGCCGTCGACCAATTCTTGTGCGGTTGGCTGAATTTTTCTGAATTTCTGTATGTTTTCAAGCGCAACAGAGCTAACGGTTTCCGGTTGGGAAATTCCTTTTTTTTCGTGTAAGGCACTTGGATGATTTTTTTGGTGTGACAAAGCAGTGAATTTGAGAAGTAAAATTACTAAAAACTAGGCGTGTTTTATTATGGCGTTGAAAAAATATTGTTTTCCTTATTTATTGCTATTGATTCTCTTATTCTAAATCTGATTTTTATTTACGAAATAAGCGATTAGTGAATATCTTTGCTTCCTATGAGCAACTTTATTCTAATCTTTGTCTGTTTATTTCTTGGGATTGTGCTGCAAAACGTAAAACGTTTTCCTGTCAATATTTATAAGATATTAAACAAAATTGTCATCTACATTTGTCTGCCTGCAATGTCGCTATATTACATTCCGAAAATAAAATGGAGTGATCAGTTGTTGTTTCCTATTGGAGTGGCGTGGATTGGATTTTTAATTTCTTTTTTACTTTTCGGTTTCCTGGGTAAAAAATTCGGATGGTCGCGAAAGCTTACAGGCTGTTTAATATTAACGGCGGGCTTAGGAAATACTTCCTTTTTGGGTTTTCCAATAATCGAAGCATTGTACGGTGCCGAAGGTTTGAAAACGGCTATTCTGGTGGATCAACCAGGTTCGTTTGTTGTACTTTCGACTTTAGGAATTCTAGTGGCTACATTATATTCTACCGGAAAAACGAGCGGATTGTTTATTGCTAAAAAAATTGCATTTTTCCCGCCCTTTATAACTTTTTTACTAGCCTGTCTGATGAATGTTTTTGATTTAGATTTTCACGAATGGGTGCAGTTTCTTTTGCAAAAAACGGGAGGCGCAGTAGCTCCTTTGGCATTGCTTTCGGTTGGGTTGCAATTGCGATTTGATAGGAGAAGCAAGCACTGGAAGTTTTTGGGCTTGGGACTTTTATATAAATTAATATTAACTCCGGCTATATTGTTTCTTTTGTATGTGATCGTTTTGAAACAACATTCAGAAATTATTCAGGTCAGTTTACTCGAATCGGCTATGGCTCCCATGATTACGGGCAGTATCTTGGCTTCGTCTCATGGATTAAAGCCAAGATTATGCAGTATGATGATTGGTTTTGGAATTCCAATATCGTTTGTCACGTTGTCGATTTGGTATTTTCTGTTATGTTTTGTTTGATTTGTTAAATTTTTATGTGTATTTTTAAGGTAAACATTTAAAAATCAACACTATGTCAACATTGCGATTAGGGGATATAGCCCCAGATTTTGAAGCAGAAACAACGCTCGGAAAAATACGTTTTCATGAATGGTTAGGTGATTCGTGGGGTGTATTATTTTCGCATCCAGCCGATTTTACCCCAGTTTGCACTACAGAATTAGGGACAGTGGCGAACTATTATCCGAAATTCGAAAAGAGGAATGCTAAAGTCATTGCACTGAGTGTTGATGGTTTAGATTCGCATTTGGAATGGATAAAGGATATTAACGAAACCCAAAACACGACGGTTAATTTTCCAATTATTGCCGACGAAAACAAGCACGTTGCTACATTGTATGATATGCTTCATCCTAATGCAAGTGATAAATTTACGGTACGTTCTGTTTTTGTTATTGGCCCGGACAAGAAAATAAAACTGATGATGACTTATCCTGCTTCTACAGGTAGAAATTTTGAAGAATTACTTCGAGTGATTGATAGTTTACAATTAACCGCAAATTATAGTGTTGCTACACCAGCCAACTGGAAAAATGGTGAAGATGTGGTGATTACAACTGCAATTCCCGATAGTGACATTCCAGCAAAATTCCCAAAAGGATATAAACCGATCAAGCCATATTTACGAATGACACCACAACCTAATATTTAGTTTTTTATAATTGTATTTAAATATAAAAGAGCCCAGTAAAATTATTTTTATTGGGCTCTTCTGTTTTTATAACGTTTTGATAAATGATGTTACGGTTACTTTCTGTTGGTGATGAATAAACCCGAAATGATAATTCCCATACTTATAATTTGGTTTAAAACAATGACTTGGTTGAGGAAGAAGTAGGCCAATATTCCACTAAAAACAGGAATTAAATAATAAATAATTGCGGTTTTATAAGTGCCAATCAAACGAATAGCCTCGTTCCATAAAAAAAAGGAAACCAAAGAGGCAAATACGCCGACATAGGAGGTAATCAAGATAGTTTTGGTATCAAAAATTACTTTTGTGAAGAATAAATGTTCGCACAGATAAAATGGAAAGAGGAATAATGCACCCAATACAAATACACTAAACAAAAATGCTTTTGAGGGTAATTCAATAGGTTTCATCCGGACAAGAATTGTGTAACAGGCGAAGAGGAAACAGGCAATCAACATTAATAAATCACCAATTGAAAAATTTAATTGAAGCAAATCTTGAGGAGATCCTTTGGTGATAAGTACTATAACGCCAAAAATAATGGTTGCGATTCCAATTAGCCTTTTACCGGAAATTTTTTCTTTGAAAATGATTCGGGATATCGCGACAATAAATAAAGGGATCGAAATGGCAAGCAGCGATAAGTTTACTGCGCTTGTCGTTCTTCCGGCAAAGTAAATTAGGGTATTAAAAATGGTGATGCCTAAAACCGCGGTCAGCATAAGATAGCGGATCTTTTTTTTGAGAACAACTCGGTTCCTTATTGTACTCTTGAGTGCAAATGGCGCAAAAGCAATGCAAGCAATGGTCCAGCGCCAAAAAGCGAGTCCAACCGGCGGGATGTGCCCTTTGATACCGCTGGCAATTACCATATTTACCGACCACAATAAAGTTGCGGTCAAGGCAAAAATTATGCCTTTTGTCTTATTGTTCATTTTTGATTTTGTACTAGGATTTATATCAAACCAGGTTGTTAATTTTTGCGTATTGCAAAAGCATAATCGTTTTTGCGTCTTTTATTTCGCCAGATTCTATCATGACATAAGCTTGGTCAAAAGGGATTTCGATAACATCAATCTCTTCATGTTCATTTACTAATCCGCCACCAGAACTTACTTTCATACTGGAATCGTATTCTCCTATAAAGTAATGCAAAACTTCGGTTACTGCTCCTGGGGACATGTAGGCTTCAAAAACTTTTTTAACTGAATGCAGCCGATATCCTGTTTCTTCTTCAGTTTCACGGATGATACAGGCTTCAGGGTTGTCTTCATCAAGTAATCCGGCGCAAACTTCAATTAATAAACCACTTTTATTTCCGTTTAAATAGCTTGGCAGTCTAAATTGTCGGGTTAAAATAACAGTCCCTTTAGATTGATTATACAATAAAATAGCGGCTCCATTACCTCTGTCATATACTTCTCGTACTTGTGTGTCCCATGTGCCATCTTTTTTTTGATAGTCCACGGTTACTTTATTCAGAATGTACCAATTGTCGGATAGTAATTCTGTTTTCTGTATTTTGTATTTAGGATTTGACATATTATTTGCTAATTAAAATTATAAAAAAAAACGCTCTGAATTTTCAGAACGTTTGGTACTTTTATTTTAGTATCGTTTGTTTTCTGTCTGGTCCAACAGAGACAATCTTTATAGGAACTTCTACTTCTTTTTCTATAAATTCGATGTATTCTTTCAATTCAATCGGCAATTCATCGTAAGTGGTCATACCTGTTAAATCCTGATGCCATCCTTTGAAATCTTTGTAAACTGGAGTTACGTTTTCCGGTTCGATATTATAAGGGAAATGAGAAATGTTTTGTCCTTTATAATTGTATTCGGTGCATACTTTTAAGGTTTCAAACCCAGAAAGGACATCACCTTTCATCATCATCAATTGTGTTACGCCATTTACTTGGACAGCATATTTCAAAGCAACTAAATCTAACCAGCCACAACGTCTTTGTCTTCCTGTAACAGACCCGAATTCATTTCCAACTTTTGCCATAGTCGCACCATCTTCATCAAAAAGTTCGGTTGGGAATGGACCGCTTCCTACACGTGTTACATAGGCTTTGAAAATTCCGTACACTTCTTTTATTTTATTTGGAGCAATTCCCAAACCAGTACAAGCACCTGCGGCAGTTGTGTTTGATGAAGTCACAAATGGATAAGTTCCGAAATCAACGTCTAACAACGAACCTTGGGCGCCTTCGCAAAGGATTGATTTACCTGCTTTTTGTGCTTGGTGCAAATATTCTTCGCTGTCGATGAAATCTAATTTTTTCAATTCCTCAATGGCTTCGAAAAATTCTTTTTCCAATTCTTCAAGATTGTACTGGATAGACACATCGTAGAATTTGATCATTTCTTCGTGCTTGTTGGCTAAAGCCCTGTAGCGTTCTTTGAAATCTTCCAATTCGATATCTCCAACACGGATTCCGTTTCTGCCGGTTTTGTCCATATAAGTTGGGCCAATACCTTTTAATGTAGAACCTATTTTTGCTTTACCTTTTGAAGCTTCAGATGCAGCATCCAATAAGCGGTGGGTAGGTAAAATTAAATGTGCTTTTCTTGAAATGATTAATTTGCTTTTTATGTCTAAATTAAATTTCTCAAGGCCTTCAATTTCTTTTTGAAAAACAACAGGATCGATAACTACTCCGTTTCCAATGATATTTACAGCTGTTTTATGAAAAATTCCAGATGGAATAGTTCTAAGCACGTGTTTTATTCCGTCAAATTCTAAGGTATGTCCTGCATTTGGTCCCCCTTGAAAACGAGCAATAATGTCGTATTTTGAAGTAAGAACGTCAACAATTTTTCCTTTTCCTTCGTCTCCCCATTGTAATCCTAGTAATAAATCTACCGTCATTTTAGTGTATTGTTTAATGTTTGTAGTCATTAGAAAATTCCTTGACAATTTCTGCCTTAACTCTCTAACTCTCTAATTTTTGTTTTTTATTTCCGTACAAATATAAAGAGTGATTAGTGATCTCTATATCGAATATCTCTTCTATTGTTTTTTTGATAATTTGAATTCGGGGATCACAGAACTCGATTACTTCACCGGTATCGGTCATTATAATGTGATCATGTTGTTTGTCGAAATATGATTTTTCGTAATGTGCCTGATTTTGACCAAATTGGTGCTTGCGTACTAAAGCACAGTCCAGTAATAATTCGATGGTATTGTATAACGTTGCCCTACTGACACGGTAGTTTTTGTTTTTCATTTTGATATAAAGATGCTCTATATCGAAATGTTCTTCGCTTTCGTATATTTCCTGAAGAATGGCGTAACGTTCCGGAGTTTTGCGATGTCCTTTGTTCTCAAGATACATTGTAAAAACGTTTTTTACAATTTCTTGGTTTTTGTTGTTATCAGTGGAAATGAGTGTCATATCGTGCAAAGATAATTTTTTATTTTAAAAGTTTAAATTTTAAGGTCAAAAGTTAAATATCAAAAAAGACTTATTCAAAAAAAAGACAGACCGAAATTAAAAACCTGGTAAATTCAAATCTTAATTCTTATAAACCCGAGTCACTTTGTCAATTCCATCTATTTTTTTAATATTCTCGATGAGTTTTTTTAGAATAGCGCTGTTTTGTACAATAACAACTACTTGTCCTTTGAAAAGACCGGCTTCACCGCTAAGTGAAATGCTTTGAATATTCATATTCATGTTATTGGAAATTACTTTTGTCAGCTCATTTGTGAGTCCGATAGTATCCATTCCGGTAATGTTTATCATAGCCTTAAAGTCTTGCTGTGATGAATCAATCCATTTGGCCTGCATGATGCGATAGGCATAATTCGACTGCATCGCTATGGCGTTTGGACAATCTTTTTTGTGCACTTTTATCCCTTCATTGATAGTGACAAACCCAAAAACTTCATCGCCCGGAATGGGATTGCAACAAGTAGATAATTTATAATCCAGTTTGTCCTGTTCTTTCCCAAAAACAAGCATGTCATAATTGCTGCTTAATACTTGTTTATGAATATCTTCATCGGCAGTGTGTGGTGTACGCTTGATTTTATTTTTGAAGAAATTGATTAGCGTATTGCTTTTTTGTGCCGCAAAATCTTTGAGTTGTTGGTTTTCGATAGATCCAATTCCAACTCTATAAAATAAATCTAAACTGGTTTTTAGTTTGAAAAAATTAACTAATTCATTTACCACCGATTCGTTTAAATTAACCTTAAGATGTTTTAGTTTGCGGGTTAGCACTTCTTTTCCGTCTTCGGCAATTTTTTTTGTGTTTTCGTTTAAAACATTTCGGATTTTATTTTTTGCTCTTGCCGTAGTAACATAGTCCAGCCAGTTAATCGTTGGTTTTTGATTTGAAGACGTAATGACTTCTACCTGATCACCGCTTTTTAATTCGTAATTTAAAGGAACTAGTTTTCCATTTACTCGGGTTCCGCGAGTTTTAATTCCGATTTCGGAATGAATACTAAAAGCAAAATCAAGTGAAGTCGCCCCTTTGGGTAACGATTTTATATCTCCTTTTGGGGTAAAAATATAGATTTCCTTTGAATACAAATTCATTTTAAAATCTTCAACAAAATCTACGGCATTGATTTCAGAACTCTCCAAGGCTTCTTTTAATAAATTCAGCCAAGCATCCAATCCGCCCTCTTCTGTTGCGCCATTTTTGTATTTGTAGTGTGCTGCATACCCTTTTTCGGCAATTTCATCCATACGTTCACTGCGTATTTGTACTTCAACCCAACGTCCTTTTGGACCCATAACGGTAATGTGCAACGCTTCATAACCGGTAGATTTTGGTGATGAGATCCAATCCCGCAAACGACTTGGGCTCGGTCTGAAATGATCCGTTACGATGGAATAAATTTTCCAAGCCAGGAATTTTTCATCATGGGGGTTTGATTTGTAAACAATGCGGAGTGCAAATTTGTCATATACTTCTTCAAAGCTTACGTTTTGCGTTCTCATCTTTCTGCGAATCGAATAGATGGATTTTGGCCTTCCTTTGATAATGCAATCAACATTTTCTTCATCTAAAGCCACTCTGAGGATTTCGGAAATTTCCTTTATATAGGCATCCTGTTCCTCTTTTGTTTCTTTTATTTTACTTGTTATTTCATTGTAAATCTCGGGTTCGGTGTATTTAAGACCTAAGTCTTCCAGTTTATTTTTTATTTTATATAAGCCCAAACGATGTGCTAATGGTGCATAAATATATAAAGTTTCGGAAGCGATTTTTTCCTGTTTGTGCTCTTGCATAGACTCCATAGTGAGCATATTATGCAATCTGTCGGCTATTTTTATCAGGATTACTCGTACATCATCATTGAGTGTCAATAACATTTTACGAAAATTCTCGGCCTGCATGGATACATTGAGATCCTTTTGAACCATAGAAATTTTAGTTAATCCCTCTACCAGTTGGGCTACTTTTGGGTTAAATAATCGCTCGATGTCTTTTACCGTTGTAGGTGTGTCTTCGACGACATCGTGCATCAATGCAGCCGCAATAGAGGTAGCACCTAAGCCTATCTCAGAGGCGACAATCTTCGCTACGGCAATAGGGTGGAAGATATAGGCTTCGCCTGATTTTCTTCGTTGGTCTTTATGGGCTTCTACCGCTACATCAAAAGCCTTACGAATTAGTTTCTTGTCTTCCGGAGTCAGAGTTTGATAACTAATTCGCAGTAACTCTTTGTACTCATGTGCGATTGCTTTATTTTCTTTTTCTATATCTATCTCTGTCATAACGGCATGGTTCAATCCTCTAAAAATAAGAATAAGTTGGGGAATAAACAAGTTTTAGTTTTTTAAATTCGGTATGTTAAAAACTTGTTTTTGTTATTTTAAATCAGTTATTCTTTTAAAATCCAAATCCTGAAAGTCATAGCTGAAATCCGTTAGTTCCGAAATTGGTTTCATCTTAATTGTTATGGCTTTTCCGGTTGCATCATATTCAAATAACAAATGTGCATCGGCATGAAAATAAGGATTGGTCCATTTTGCGACATAATTATTTTCTTTGTAAAATGAAACTTCGCCGTTAAGCTGAGGCGAACGTTTGGAAGCAAAATATAGTTTTCCTTTTTTCTCGCTAATTATGATGTCACCAAACCAATTGTCTTTGTAGATTCCAGTTATCGTATTGAAATCAATTTTAATTTTGTCTGTTTTGTTTTTTGCAACGGCAGCCCAAACTTCATCGGTTACTTTATCTGCAGAATCTTCGTGTTCTTTCATTTTAGCACTATAAACGGAAACATAATCCGCTGATTTTATGTCTAAATAGCTGTCTTTTATCGTGTTTGTGATGGCGCTAAAAGCTGCACCCGATTGCTGATTAGTCAATACGACAATTCCTAAATTGAGTTCCGGAAAAAGGGTGACTTGTGTAACGATTCCTTCTAATCCGCCCGTGTGGGTTACTTGTTTGTATCCTTTTACATCACTCAAAAACCAACCTAGTCCGTAAGAACTAAAGTGGGTATTGTAAGGAGGTTTTGTTGTAGTGTGGATTATTGTTTGCGGAGTCCACATTTCGGTATGCTCTTTTTCGGAGAATAGCGGCAAGTTTTCAGAGCCATATTTCCCGTTTTGCAATTGCATAATCATCCATTTACTCATATCATCAACATTGGAGTAAATTCCACCTGCAGCATCCAAGATTTGGTTTTGATAGCGTTTGATTACTTTTAGTTTTCCGTCAATAGGAACATGCGGCGCTATAACGTTTGTGGTATCTTTCAATCGAACAAAAGAAGCAGCGCTGGCATTCATTTTCAATGGTTTCATAATACGGTTTTCCACAAAATCGCACCAAGGATGACCGCTCACTTTATGGATTACTTCCCCAGCAACGATATATAATAAATTGTCATAATCATATTGGGTCCTAAAAGCCGAAACAGGCTTCAAATACCGAAGGTTTTGAATAATGTCATGCGCTGTAAAATCACTACCGCCAGGCCAAACCATCAAATCACCTGCGCCGAGTCCTAATCCGCTTCTATGGGTCAATAAATCCCGAATGGTGAATTCTTGGGTTACATAATCATTATACATTTTGAAATTGGGAAGGTATTTAACGACTTTATCATCCCATTTTAGTTTGCCTTCATCAACCAACATCGCCAAAGCGGCAGTGGTAAAAGCCTTGCTGTTGGAAGCAATACCAAAAAGCGTTTTTTCATTTACTTTTTCCTGTGTTAAAATCGATTTTACACCGTATCCTTTAGAATGAATGACCTTTCCGTCTTTTACGATGGCCACCGCAATTCCAGGAACATTGAATGTTTTTAAGGTGCGTTCGACCAACTCATCGACCTGTGTTGATGTGATTTGTGCGAAAGAAAATGTGGTTGAAATTAAAGCAATGGTTAGAAATAATTTATTTTTCATATTCGTTATCTGTTATGAGTTATTGGTTTCTCTGTTCTCTGCTATCTAAATTTTAAAATCCCCTCTGTCTTTTGGCTTCAAATATCAAAATAGCGGCAGCTACCGATACATTCATACTGTCTATTTCGCCCTGCATTGGGATGATAATATTTTGGGTGGCAGCATCACGCCATTCCTGTGTAAGTCCCGTGGCTTCAGTCCCAACAACCAGCGCAGTGGGTGTGGTGTAATCTTGGGTATGGTAAGAAGTGGAGTTTTGTAACGTGGCGCAATAGAAATTGATTTTTTTTTCTTTCAAAAAAGCAATAATTTCGGATGTTGTCCCTGTGGCAATTTGGTTGGTAAACAAGCAACCCACGCTGGAACGAACGATATTCGGATTGTACAAATCACTTTTTGGATTGGCTATAATCACCGCATCGAGATGGGCCGCATCGGCAGTACGCAGTAATGCGCCTATATTTCCTGGCTTTTCGGGAGCTTCGGCAACAAGTATCAATGGGTTTTCTGATAATTGTAAATCGGATAATTGCAATGATTTGGTCTTGGCAACGGCCAAAATACCTTCGGTAGTA
>Ga0137355_1000051_pt1 | contig 17081 bp, 17 predicted proteins | sample EasRivERMLT800_2_FD_104763 | JGI IMG/M metagenome (GOLD analysis project Ga0137355, IMG submission 104763) | Soil microbial communities from meander-bound floodplain in the East River, Colorado, USA - East River MetaG ERMLT800_2 | ecosystem: Environmental > Terrestrial > Soil > Floodplain ... | reverse complement strand
GCCAAGGTGGCGAAACAATTTCAGCATGCGGATAAAAGAGCTATTCCGTTTGCGGTGATCGTTGGAGATGAAGAAATGACCAATAATGAGTTTAGTTTAAAGGATTTGATCTCAGGCGATCAGAAAAAAGTGAGTTTAGAGGAATTAAAAGAACTACTGAGGTAAACAAAAAGGCTGCCAGTCGAAAAAGGCAGCCTTTTTTTATGGCAATAACTTGTATTGGCTCAACATCCAGTCATAGATTTTATTTTCCCTAAAAAGGTGTTCAACACTCCCGTGATTGCCTCCTTGGATAATGGTAAAAGTGAGGTTGGCATCCGGCTTACATGTTTTTATCGCTTTTACAATTTTTTTTGATTCAGAAATAGGAACAATATGATCTTTATCTCCGTGTTGTATCCATAAAGGGATAGTAGCCAGATTGCAGGCGTATTTTTCGTTTCCTCCTCCGCAAATTGCAGCAGCAGCCGTAATTTTATCGGGATATTTACCGGCAAAGTCCAAAGTGCCATAGCCACCTAAGCTCATTCCGCAAACATAGACTCTTGATAAATCGGTATTGTAATTGTTTTGTACATATTCCAAGACATTCAAAAGTTTGTCCGGATTCCAAGCGCCCGAAGCTACCTGAGGGGCAATCACTATAGCAGGAATTTCTTTGCCTTTTTCTATAGCTCGCAATACTCCATAGCGTTTTACTCTGTTTAAATCGGTTCCAGAGAGGCTTCTGCCGTGTAAAAATATAATTATGGGTGATTTGTTCTCTGAGATCGTTTGGTTTGGTAAATTGATCCAAAACGGATAATCTGTTTTGCCCACGATGGTTTGAAGTTGGGCATGTAGTGTGTTTGTGGATGTAATGATGAATAGTAAAATCAGAAAGCGGAATCTCATTGTTTTTTTTTCGTTAAATTTGGGAGTGCAAACTTAGACTTTTCAATAAGAAAATTTTTGTTTTTTAGATTTTAAAAAAAAATCCGAATCCCCAATAAAGTGGATTCGGATTTTGTAGCGAAGACGGGAGTTGAACCCGTGACCTCAGGGTTATGAATCCTGCGCTCTAACCAACTGAGCTACCTCGCCATTTATTCAGAAAAGAAAACCGTTCCTGAACGCGGGTGCAAATATAAAAATTATATTAGAGTTCGCAAGCCTTTTTCAAAAAAAAATTTTTTTTTGAAAAAGGCTTTTTTTTTGGCAATATATTCTATATATTTCGTAAAAATTAAATGTAGTTCATGGATTTAAAGATACGTTACGAAATAGAATTTCCTATAAATTCTTCGCCTCAATTATTATATCAATACATTTCCACTCCCTCAGGCTTGTCAGAGTGGTTTGCCGATAACGTCAATTCCAGAGGGGAGTATTTTACTTTTATTTGGAATGATTCACAAGAAAAGGCGCGGCTTGCCTCCAAGAAAACAGGGGAGAAAGTAAAGTTCAAATGGGTTGATGAGAATAATAAGGATTCGGAATATTTTTTTGAATTGCATATTTTAGTGGACGAACTTACGAAGGACGTTTCTTTGTTGGTTGTCGACTTTGCCAATAAAGATGAGATTGAAGAAGCAACTCAGTTGTGGGAAAATCAAATTTCAGACCTTAAACACGTAATAGGTTCTATATAGTAAAAATATATTTTTAAAGCTTATATTTGCCCTGAACAAAAATCAGGGCTTTTTTTATGATTAATTTTAATGGTACCATCGTCTCTTCTAATACAAATCTACTAACTCAAAATCGCGCTTTTTTATATGGCGATGCTGTTTTTGAAACCGTAAAAATAGTAAATAACAAAATTCTTTTCTTGGAGGATCATTATTTTAGATTAATGTCGGCAATGCGAATTGTTCGAATGGAGATTCCTATGGATTTTACAATGGAATATTTTGAACAGCAAATACTTTCATTGGTTGCCAAAAATAAAATAGAAGCTTCATCCCGTGCAAGAATTACCGTTTATAGAAACGATGGAGGGTACTATTTGCCTCAAAATAATTCAGTTTCTTTTTTGATTCATGCTGTAGCACTTCAAGAAAAGGAGTATCTTTTAGGTAACAAGAATTATGAAGTAGATTTGTTCAAGGATTTTTATGTAGCCAAACAATTACTTTCTTCGATAAAAACGACCAATAAAATAATAAATATTACGGGTAGTATTTATGCTAAGGAAAATGGATTGGATAATTGCATATTATTAAATGACAGTAAAAATGTTGTAGAAACATTGCAAGGCAATATTTTTATGTTGTTAGGAAACAAGCTTATCACTCCTCCTGTTTCGGAAGGATGTTTGAACGGTATCATGAGAAAGCAAATTTTGGCTATAGCCAAAAAAAAGGAGGGTCTTGAAGTTGTTGAGGAAATAATTTCTCCATTTGATCTTCAAAAAGCGGATGAGTTGTTTTTTACAAATGTGATAAAAGGCATACAGCCAATTACGAAGTACAGAAAAAAAGAGTTTGAATTTAAGCTTGCAGAGGAGTTAGTGAAGGATCTGAATGCGGCTATTGCTTAGGCATTTAATTTAAATAAGGGTTTTCAGGAGCATTAGACCAGATGAGGTAATCGCCGCCCAATTCCATGATTTGTTCTTTCCAGAAATGGGTAGTTGATTTTCCGATGATTTTATTTTCATAGTTATTTTTGGTAATAATCCATGAATTCCCTTCCATTTCTGTTTCTAATTGATGCTCTTCCCAGCCGGTATAGCCTAAAAAGAAGCGAATATTATCTTTACCAATTTTACCGTTATTAATAAGCTCTTTTGTAGATTCGAAATCACCACCCCAATAAATTCCATTCGATATCTCAATGCTGTTAGGGATTAAATCTGGAATATTATGGATGAAATAAAGGTTGTCCTGCTCAACAGGGCCTCCATTGTAAATTTTGAATCGAGCATCAATTTCCGGGATCAAGTCATTGATGGTGTATTTTAATGGTTTATTAATGATAAACCCAACAGAACCTTCTTCATTATGATCAGCTAATAAAATAACAGATCGGTTAAATGATAAATCTCCAATTATAGAAGGCTCGGCTATAAGCAAATGTCCTTTTTTTAATTTTTCTGAAATCATGACTGTTTTTTTTCTTAAATTTAAGAATAATATTTTAAAAAGTCCAAATTTAATCGTTCAAGTGCAAAAAAAAAACCCCCAGTTGGAGGTTTTTATTATATTGAAAAGCTTAAATTTAGTTTACTGCTCCTTCTAATTCTGCACCAGCTTTAAATTTAACAACATTTTTAGCGGCGATTTGAATTGTTTTCCCTGTTTGAGGGTTTCTTCCATCTCTTGCAGCTCTTGCAGAAACTGACCAAGATCCAAATCCTACTAAAGATACTTTACCACCTTTTTTCAAAGTGTCACCTACATTTCCTAAAAATGATTCTAAAGCCAATTTTGCAGCAGCTTTTGTAATTCCTGCATCTGCAGCGATAGCGTCGATTAATTCTGATTTGTTCATAATAAAAGTTATTAATTGTTGGTTAAAAATAAATGTTAATAGAACAAATTTAACAGGAAAAACGTTTCTTGCAAGTGTTTTGATAAATTTTAACTTCTTTTGTTGATAACTTCCTTTTGTTTGTTTATAAAAGTAAGTTTTTCCTTTATAAATAAAATAAAAATCCCTGCTTTTATTGACTTAAAAGGCTCTTGTATTTTCGGAAAATGAAATTCCATTTAACAGTTCTGATGTTGTCATCTTCTTTTTTCCTGGGAATTGTAAACTTAAAATCTGGATGAATCCATTTTCGACCGCTATTTTTATTTCTTTTTTAGTGCAAATTAAACTGCCAACTGGAAGGTGGTGATCCTCTAAAATGATTTTGGCCTCATAGATTTTAACATTCCATTCTTCATTTTTATCGGAAAAGAAACACCAAGCTGCCGGATAAGGACTTAAGCCTCTTATGAGATTGTTTATTTCAGTTGCCGATTTTGTCCAATCTATTTTACAATTGTCTTTATTAAGTTTATAGGCTGTTTTTATTTCGGCATTGTCGTTTTGAACGGTTGTTTTTACATTTCCTTTTTCGATTAAAGCTAACGTATCTATTACAGTTTCGCTTCCTAAGTGCATTAATCGATCGTGTAATTGTCCTGCATTTTCGGCTGCTCCAATTTCTATTTCAGAGCTTAGGATCATCGCTCCGGTGTCAATTTTATCATCAATAAAAAAGGTGGTGACCCCTGTTTTTGTCTCTCCGTTTATGATTGCCCAGTTTATGGGTGCAGCACCACGATAATTGGGCAGGAGAGAGGCGTGAAGATTGAAAGTGCCTAAGGAAGGCATTTCCCAAACTACTTTTGGCAACATTCTAAAGGCAACGACGATTTGTAAATTGGCATTCAAGGATTTTAATTCCGACAAAAAACTTTCCTCTTTTAAATTTGTGGGCTGTAACAACTTTAAATTATTAGCCAAAGCATATTCTTTTACGGCTGAATATTTTATTTTCTGTCCACGACCTGCTGGTTTATCGGCTGCTGTAATTACCCCAACTACTTTATAGTTGTGTTTGATTATGGTATCTAGAATTCCTACGGCAAATTCAGGTGTCCCCATAAAGACTATTCTTAGTTTTTCCATTATGATTTTAAAGTGTATTTATTATTCGGTTTTACTTTGATGTAATTGTTCTCTAATAATTGTTGTAACGCCAGGATAACTTCGTCTTGATTATTATTGGTTTTGCTTTGTATCTCTCTGGAGTTTAAATCTTCAATTTTTAATAAGGCAACGATTTTTTTTGATAGTGTAGGGGAATCTCTTTTTTTATCTGTTTTAGTGATACAATAGGAGCAGATGCCGCAATCGGTAATTGGTTTTTCGCCAAAATAACTCAAAATCAATTTGCTTTTACAGGTTTTCTTTTCGCGGACATAGTGTAAAACAGCTTCCAGTTGTTCTTTTTTTAACTGGTTTTGATTTTCTAAATATTTAGAGACTCTACTAATAGTTCTGTCATCTTCACGAACTTCATTAAAGATCAAGGAGGTGTCATTGTTTTTTGAATGGTATTCTACAATTTCTTTTTCTTTTAGCTTCTGTAAAACAGCCTGTATTTCGGTTTCGCTATGGTTTGATTTCTTTGCAATCAATTGTAGATTGAATGCGGTTTGCATTTCATAAATCCCAGGATAGGTTCGCAAAATAGCCAAAATGATTTCTTCATCATTTGGATTCATACTCATGTAACGCATTATTTCTTTGGAAGAGATCAGAAATTGTAATTTTATTTTTTCGGAAAACTCTTGTGATAATTGAATAATACCCTGCCTGTCAAGAAATTGTATAGCGTTGTATGTTTTTAGTGTTGGAAAGCCATATTTTAAACAAAAGTGATTCAAATTGAAGGTAAACTGTTCGTTAATTCCTTCGCCGTAAGCGATCTGAAAATAGTTGCAGAGTTTAACAAACATTAGATTCAAAAACTTTTTATCCGGAAGTACCTGAATAAATTGATTTTCTGCTTGAATTATATCCGATGGACTGGTTAATAAAACGGCAAATGCTTTATCGCCGTTTCTACCTGCACGACCCGCTTCTTGGTAGTAATTTTCAATATTTTCAGGTAACTGAATATGGATAACGGTTTTTACATTGGCTTTGTCAATCCCCATTCCAAATGCATTTGTAGCAACGATAATTTGCGCTTTTTCCTGCATCCAGAGCTGCATATTTTTGTCCTTGTCTTTTGATGAAAGTCCGCCGTGATAGTAAGTGGTTTTAAAGCCAAGCGTTTGTAATTGTTCCGCAATATCTAGGCACGATTTTCTGTTTCTGACGTATATTATGGAAGGTTGTGGGTTTTTCTTTAGGATTTGTTCGATCCTGAAAAGTTTATCCTCAACTTCAAAAACCATATACGCAATGTTTTCCCGAGCAAAAGATTTCTGGAAAATTTGCGGGTTTTGTAATCCCAATTCCGTTATGATATCTTGTTTTACTCTTGGTGTTGCCGTTGCTGTCAATGCCAAAAAAGGAAGCTTGGGGAAGTGTTTTTTTAATGTGGAAATTTTTAAATAGGCTGGACGAAAATCATGCCCCCATTGCGAAACGCAATGCGCTTCATCGATTACAATTAAGTTGATCGGAAGATTTTTTATTCGCTCCAATATCCAGTCCGATTGTAGTCGTTCCGGGGATAAGTAAAGGAATTTGTAATTTCCGAATTGGCAATTGTCCAAAAGGTCAATCATCTCATCCGATTTTATCCCTCCCGTTAAGGCGATTGCTTTTATGTTTCGCTTTTGCAAATTGGCAACTTGATCTTTCATCAAAGCTATCAGAGGTGAAATCACTAGACAAATTCCATCTTTCATCATGGCAGGAATCTGAAAGCAAATCGATTTTCCTCCTCCGGTTGGCATCAAGGCAAACGTATCCTGATCACTCAAAACAGAGTCAATGATTTCTGTTTGTAGTGATCTAAAAGTGTCATGTTTCCAGTACTTTTGAAGAATAGTTAATGCCTCTTGCATGGATTTCAGATTTTAGATTTCGGTGCGTTGCGGAAATTCCATATCATAAATCCTAAATTCAAATTCTTAAATTATTCAGAAAGTTGATCTAAGATAAAAAGAATTCGGTTATCAATATTATCTTTCGGTACTTCAATGAGTTCATAGTCGTAATATTGGTACGTTTCGCTAAGATGTTTGTAAATGAGTTTTGACTGTTCGTAGTTTTCATAACGGGCATCATCACTTACATATATTTCTTCCCATGGAGGCAGAATGAATATTTTTGTATATTTATGTTCTTGACATGCCAAATCAAAATGTGCAGGATAACTATCGCCAATATAATGCATGTAAGCCAAAACATCGGGTATGCCTCGGTCTAAAAAAACAATGTCATGTAGCTCGTTTTTGGCGTTTTTGTGTTGTTTTACCCTGCCTTCAAGAAGTAATTCGCTGAATAGTAGTGGGTTTTCAAGGAATAATTGTTCTATTCCTTGTTTTTGTGCTTCCAGGGTAACCTCTCTGGAAATTTCCGGATAACAACAAAATCCTTTTGTGATAAGTCCGTTAATAATAGAGGTTTTTCCTGTCCCAGGGCCACCGATAATAACTATGATTTCTTTTTGCACTTTTTTGAAATAAGGCGCAAATTTACCTAAAGTTATTGGGATTTTAAAAGATATTGTTTAGATTTATGACAAAGATTTTAGGGAATGAACTGGTTGTGAATTTTAGGAAGAAACGATTTTGTCATTTTGATTTGAATTATTTTACAAAAAGTGGCTGAAATTAGCGTTTAAAAAATCCTAAATCCTTAATTAGAATTCTTGTATCACAAATCAAAACCGTATATTTGCGTTTATTTTAATTTAAAAATGGATAAGAATAAGGAAAAAGAAATCTTTGAATTTTATAAAAGATTGAAAGAAGAGTTGGATGAAAGCAATACTTGGCCAGCTGAATATTTGTTTAAATTTATTGTGCCTTCTGTAGATGACAATGTACTGCGTGTTGAGGAAGCATTTGATTGTATGGGAGCTGTTATAAAAACAACAAAATCAAAAACTGGGAAATACACAAGTGTTTCAGTTGATGTTACGATGAAAAATTCCCAAGAAATTATTGATAAATACCAAGAGCTTTCTGCAATAAAGGGTATAGTTTCTCTATAGATTTATATTCGCTTGTTTTTAGTATATCTGAAATTGTGAGATGATTGTTTGTTAAAATAGAATATTGTGCTTGTCCGAATAAAAAAAATAAATTTGTAAATGAATTCAAAATATATAAAAGAAAACGCCAATGATGTAGTACATCATTTGGAGTATAATGCCGAAAGATCACACTTGATCATTCCTGAATACGGCCGTCATTTGCAAAAATTGATTGATCAAGCTACCCTTATTGAAGATGATGCCGAACGTAATAAGGCGGCGAAATATATTATCCAAGTTATGGGAAGTTTGAATCCCCATCTTCGTGATGTGCCAGATTTTCAACATAAATTATGGGATCAGATTTTTATTATGTCTGACTTTAAATTGGTTGCCGAATCACCGTATCCAATTCCTTCTCGTGAGGTGCTGCAGCTGAAACCGGATGTTTTGCAATACCCGCAAAATTTTCCAAAATACAGGTATTATGGAAACAACATCAAATACATGATCGATGTTGCTAATAAATGGGAAGAAGGCGAAATGAAAAATGCTTTGGTGAAAGTAATCGCCAATCATATGAAAAAGTCTTATTTGAGCTGGAACAAGGACACCGTAAAAGACGATGTTATTTTTGAGCATTTGTATGAATTATCGAAAGGTAAAATTAACATGCTTCAAAGTACCGAAGAACTGTTGAATACTACTGATTTATTGCGTACTAATAAACGGATGTCTAATAAAATTACTCCTACTGGTTCGCCAAAAATACAGAGTAACAAGAATATAAAAACGGGAAAACCTAAACTGTTTCAGAAAAATAATCAAAATAAATAAAAGGTACTAAGACACTAAGATTTTAATGGGCAAGCATGTGAAATTGGCTAAAACCTTAAAAAAGTAGTATCTCGGAATCTAAGAACCTTAAAAAAAGACTATGGGAGTTTTCAAAATAGAAGGAGGAATTCATCTAAAAGGTGAAATTACGCCACAAGGAGCGAAAAACGAAGCATTACAAATTTTGTGTGCCGTTCTTTTGACTCCAGAAAAAGTAACGATCAACAATATTCCTGATATTATTGATATTAATAAGTTGATCACTCTTTTAGGAAATTTGGGTGTGAAAATTCAGAGAAATGGACCAGGCTCGATTACTTTTCAAGCCGATGAGGTTAATATTGGGTATTTGGAAACCGAAGCATTCAAAAAAGAAGGAGGATCTCTTCGCGGTTCTATCATGATAGTTGGGCCACTTTTGGCACGTTTTGGGAAAGGATATATTCCTAAACCGGGCGGAGACAAAATTGGGCGCAGGAGATTAGATACTCATTTCGAAGGTTTTATTAATCTGGGTGCCAAATTCAGATACAACAGGGAAGACCATTTTTACGGTGTTGAAGCAGCCGATGGATTGACAGGTGCCGATATGCTACTGGATGAAGCTTCGGTAACTGGAACGGCAAATATTGTTATGGCTGCAGTTTTGGCTAAAGGGAAAACAACTGTTTATAATGCGGCTTGTGAGCCATATTTGCAACAACTTTGCAAGATGTTAAACTCTATGGGAGCTAAAATCACCGGAGTTGGGTCTAATTTATTGGCTATAGAAGGCGTTCAAAACCTGAAAGGATGTGAACACCGAATCCTTCCCGATATGATCGAAATTGGATCATGGATTGGATTGGCAGCGATGACAAAAAGTGAAATTACCATCAAAAATGTGAGTTGGGAGAATCTGGGAGTTATTCCAAATACTTTCAGAAAATTGGGGATTACTTTAGAAAAAAGAGGAGATGATATTTATATTCCTGCCCATGTGAATGGATATGAAGTAAAAACGGATATTGACGGATCGATATTAACTATTGCGGATGCTCCGTGGCCTGGATTTACACCAGATTTATTGAGTATAGTTTTGGTGGTGGCCACACAAGCAAAAGGCGATGTTTTGATACACCAAAAAATGTTTGAAAGCCGTTTGTTTTTTGTCGATAAACTAATAGACATGGGAGCTAAAATTATGCTGTGCGACCCGCATAGAGCGGTAGTTATGGGGCATGATTTTAAATCGCAATTGAAAGCGACAACTATGTCTTCTCCTGATATTCGTGCAGGCATTTCATTGTTGATTGCTGCGCTTTCTGCAAAAGGAACGAGTACAATTCAAAACATTGAGCAAATTGATAGAGGGTACGAGCGTATCGACGAACGATTGAGAGCCATTGGCGCTAATATTATTCGTGAATAATCTATAAAAACATTTTAACAACATCGTTTAGATACCTTTATGTTTGAATATTTTTTATTCAAAATGGGATATTTAAACGATGTTTTTTTAACTTTTAATAGCTACTATGTCAAAAGAGGAAACCGCCATAAAAACAACGTATTTCAGTATAATCGGAAATACTGTTTTGGCAGTCATAAAGGGAACAGCAGGAGTTTTTGGCAATTCGTATGCTTTAATTGCTGATGCACTAGAATCTACAACGGATATTTTTGCTTCTTTTTTGGTATTGTTTGGAATTAAATATTCTAACAGACCTGCAGATGAGAATCACCCTTATGGACATGGAAGGGCAGAGCCTTTGATTACTTTTTTTGTTGTCGGTTTTTTGATTACATCGGCCACAATTATTGGGTATGAAAGTATTCTTAATATTGGTACCCCTCACAAATTGCCAAAGCCATGGACGCTTTATGTTCTTGGTGCTATTATTATCTGGAAAGAGTATTCCTTTCGAGTAGTAATGAAGCGCAGTAAAGAAACCAATAGTTCTTCTTTGAAAGCAGATGCCTGGCATCATAGGAGTGATGCTATAACTTCTGTAGCTGCTTTTATCGGTATTTCAATTGCATTGTTTCTGGGTAAAGGATATGAAGCTGCCGATGATTGGGCGGCTCTTTTTGCAGCACTGTTTATTCTTTACAACAGTTATTTGATTTTCAGACCCGCTTTGGGTGAAATTATGGATGAACATTTGTATGATGATTTAGTAAATGATATTCGTAAAGTTTCCCTCGAGGTAGATGGAATTCTTGGCACCGAAAAGTGTTTTATTCGCAAGGCAGGGATGCACTATCATGTCGATCTTCACGCGATTGTTGATGCGGATATTACGGTAAAGCAAGGGCATGATTTGGCGCACAAACTCAAAGATACATTGCGTCTGGAAATACCCGAATTGGGACACGTTTTGATACATGTGGAACCGAATGCTTAATTTTTTTCAAAAAAAATCCCGATTACAGACGCAATCGGGAAAATAATATCTAAAAGTAGATGTTTCTATGGATTAATCCAAAACATCTAAAAATTTCAATCCAAATACGACCCCGTCGCCTTGATATCCGTTTTGGTATGAACGGACATAATCGAATCGAAACATTTTAAATTTACCAAACCCTAAATCATCCAAACCGATGGTTAGCTCTGAATAGGGTTTTGTATGAGGAACCGCCAGAGTATGGCATCCTAAATTTAAAGTAGATTTTAGTTTATTCAACAACGGAATTTTGTTCATCACATATCCTCTGTCATTGTGTTCCAAATGGACTTCAAAATAACTGTCATTGGTGCTATGGGAATAGTAGGGCATTAAATTGAATACATTCAAATAACGTTCGGTGGCTCCGATATGGGTTTGGTTTCCATTGAAATGTTTGTAATCCACAAATGATATTTTTTCGGCATTAAAGAATTTTCCGCCCTTTAAATTCAAAGCCAATATCCCTTTATTTCCCAAGGTAACATCATAAAAAATCCGGGTTGACAAATGGTCGAATTCGTATTTTTTCTCACTTCCTGCAAACCCTTTTTCATAGCCCAAAGTAAGTGTGGGGTATTTTTCGTTTCTAAGATTGTATTTTCCATCAGGACGTGTCAGATAATCTTGAGCGAAATTGATTTTTGCAGTCAAAGTCGCTTTTACTAAATTGTGTTTTTCTATTGCAGGAGTTATATAATCATTTGGTGCTAGCGGATTGTTGGAAGTGTAAGGGTCGTCGTTTTTTATAAAGGTATAGTCCGTTGTATTCCAAAGTGGTTTTCTTTCGGAATAATCGACTTTCCCATTCAAAAATATACCGTTGCTAATTTCTCGGCCAAAAGTAACATTAGCAAAATTACGTTCGTACAATTTCATGAAATTGTCTTTAAAAAATAAGGTGCTAAAGGTGTTTATCAATGGGGTAATTGGATTGCTACTGTTGAATTGTGCAATACTGCTACCGCCGGAAAGGGTAATTTCGCTTTTGTCTATATTATTAAATTTATGATTATAAGTGGCCATAACACGAAGTTTATCTTCGGAAAAACCATAATCGAAAAACGATTTTATACTGGTTGAGGTTCTTTTTTCTTCATTCCTTTTAGAAAATGATAAACCTGTAGTTAATTTCCAACCCTGGACCGTATTGAAGTTAATTCCTGCCAGTACTCCTTCATAATTGAGAGACCATTTTTCGAATGAATTTTTGAAAGAATAGCCGCTTATGATGCGCAAAGGATGAAACTTGTTGCTTTTTTTATCAATAGAGTCCAAATAGACTTGTGATTTTTTCTTGGTTTGTAAAATGTCTTTCTTGGCGTAATCCGTATTTTCTTCCAATGTTAAAGGGATAGGACGAATCTTATTCCAGAAAACACTGTCTTTTTTATTGGCATTTTCTTGGAAAGACAAAATCTCCCGGGTAAATGTTTTCTTGCCGAATGCAGGTTCGAATTCAAAATTGGAATAAACATAAGTGAATTTTCCCGAAATATTAATTCCGAGCATTCCTGCGGTAAAATCATAGGTCTGAGTGGTTTTTACCCAGATTTTTGTGATTGAGTTATAACTGAAATTCTGTTTCAAGGTCAAAAGATTTATCGCTGGATTATGCATCTGATCCCCTTTGATATTAAAATCGACCGCGTAAATCGCCCAACTATCCTCAACGATATAAATGTAGCCTTCCATAACGGGTTCTGACGGTCGTTTTGGCGTAACTTTTATTTTATTGATTTGCTGGTTGTTCCCGTCAAAAAACACGCCCTCTAATTTGTATTTATAATAGTTAAAGGCATTGTCGGCAATTGGTGAAATCAAATTGACATCAAAAGATAAGTAATTATCATAAAAATCAAAATTGGCTGAAGCCGCATTGTTATAACTAAATCCATTGTCTTTCCCACTGACCTTGGAGGCAATAATTGTTTCTTTGAGTTTGTCGGGTTTTTGATAAGCGATTTTCGATACGGTTTCCGATAAATAGAGAATTCCGCTTCTGGTAGAGTCAAGAATTTCGTCAAAACTATCTAATTTTTGGCCTAGAATCCTTTTAGGAGCATTTTTGATTCGAAAGATTCCACGGGAATAAAAATCGGCTTTATAACGTGCGGTTTTCTCCGAGTTTTCTTTTTTGCTGGCAATGGCATTTTTAATTAAGGCGTTGGCCAGATTTTTTTTAGAATCAATGACCACTTCATTTAAAGTGTAGCTTTCTTCCTTTAGCTGTATTTCCAGAGTATAGGGAAAAGAAGGGATGTCGACGGTGCTTTTATGGGTTTTAAAACCTAAATATTGAAATACAATTGCGTGTTTTCCTTTGGTTTTTATATTTAATTCATACTGACCCAGTTCGTTTGAAGTGGTGCCATTATAGGTGTTTTCTTCAAAAATGGTAACGAATGATAAGGGATTCCCTTTTGTGTCTTTTACAATTCCTTTAATTTGTGCATTGATGGTAAGTGATAATAATAGAAATAAGAACCGGTAGGCTTTTTTCATAATGGAGTTTACGCAGTAAGACTCAATTTTGTAAGTAATGTTACATGGTTTTTTATTTTGCTGAAAAATTATAAAAACGACTGAATAGCCAATTCATAACTTTTTAATCCAAAACCTAATATAACCCCTTTTGCATTTCCGGAAATGTAAGATTGATGTCTAAAGTTTTCGCGAGAAAAAGTATTCGAAATATGCACTTCGATGACAGGAGTAGTGATCGCTTTTATTGCGTCACCGATTCCTATCGAAGTATGGGTATAGGCACCGGCGTTAAGGATGATACCATCATAGGAAAAACCAAATTCTTGAATCTTATCAATCAACTTTCCTTCGATGTTACTTTGATAGTAGGTGAATTCTATCTCAGGAAATTTCTTTTTTAGGGATTCAAAATAATCCTCAAAAGTTAGGTTGCCATATATTTCAGGTTCTCTCTTTCCCAGAAGATTTAAATTTGGTCCATTGATGATACTAATTTTCATGATTCATATTTTTGTAAAAATAAAAAATCTGTTCCAATTGTAAAGGCAGTTTTTATACAATTATTTCTTTGGTTAATAGTTGGCAGTCAGCTAATTGATAGTTTTAATAGTATTATACTTTCAAATATATTGTAAATGATAAGAAATTTACTGTCTTTAATTTGTTTTTTTAATTTTTTTATATATTTGAGTATAATTAACAACTAAAAACTTGATAAAATGAAAAGAATTATTTTAACATTAGTGGCGGTATTCTCATTTGGTTTTGTGAATGCTCAGGATGGAGAAACGAAAATGAATGGTTTTTCCGAAGGAGATAAGTTTGTAGAAGGAAGTTTTAGCTTTCGATCAGGTGACGTTGAAGACAGCTGGGCTTTTAATCCAAGTATGGGTTATATGCTTGATGATAAGTGGGCTATTGGAGGTAAACTAAATTTTTCAGGAGCGGAGGATATTGCTAATAACAAAGAGTCTAGATTTGGTGTTACTGCTTTTGGTCGTTATTATTTCCTGTCGTTAGGCGCCAGCAAAAGTTTTAATGCTTACGGGGAAATTGGATTGGGGTATACTTCTGTTAAAGAAGAGCCAAATGGACTGCCAAGTACTACTGATAGCCAAATGAATGCTAACATTGATTTAGGACTGGATTATTTCTTCACCCCTAATTGGGCAGCTACATTTAAATTAGCAAACATCGTAAGTTACAATAGCACTAATCCTGAAAATGGGAGTAATTCAAGTGATCTAAATGTAAATGTGAATTTGTTTAACAATATTTTCGCTCAACCGCAATTTGGTCTATTGTATAGATGGTAAAATAATAATGAGAAGACAATGAAGACCTCTCTTTTTGGGAGGTTTTTTTTGGAGTTAAATATTATTGAAAGAATTTAATTATTAATTTTTAATCAAAAAAATAATTTTAATCTCACTAAATTTAGTGAGAAAAATATTAGCAACTAATTTGTTGTCAGTGTTTGCTGAGTTTTGTTTTTTTGGGGAGCTATGGTTTGAAATTATTTTTTAGTGAGTTTTTTTTGTGTTTTATTGATAAATAATTACTTTCAATTCAAATTATTAATAAAACAATAAAAATGAAAAAAATTATTTTGGCAGCAGTTGCTGTATTCGCATTTGGATTTGTAAATGCACAGGATGTTAAATTTGGAGCTAAAGTTGGATTAAATGTAGCTACTCTTACTGGAGATGTTGAAGATGCATCATCTTTAATAGGTTTTCAAGTAGGTGGATTTGCTGAAATTAAAGTATCTGATAAATTTGCAGTTCAACCCGAATTGTTATTCTCTACTCAAGGTTCAACTGATGATTTTGATAATTCAGATTTAAATTTAAATTATTTGAATATTCCAGTAATGGCTAAATATTATGTGGCTGAATCATTTAGTTTAGAAGCAGGTCCTCAAATTGGTTTTTTAATGTCTGCGAAAGTAGAAGGTGAAGATGTTAAGGATTTTATTGAATCGGTTGATTTTGGTCTAAATTTTGGCGCTGGATACGATTTTACAGAAAAATTATCTGCAGGTTTAAGATATAATCTTGGTTTATCTAACACTTTTAAGGATGCTGGCGAAGATTTTAAAGCAAAAAACAGTGTATTCTCAATTGCATTAGGATATAAATTCTAATATTTGTTAAAAAAAAATGATCAAACCTCTCGATTCGAGAGGTTTTTTTATGGCTAAAAAATGCCTTACTTTGTGGTATGAGCTGGAAATCGTATATTAAAAATTATCAATCGTATCTGAAAATTGAAAGAGGTTTGTCCAAAAACACAATAGATAACTATTCTTTTGATATTGAGCGTTTGTGTCATTTCTTGGAAGCCAACGCTATTTCTGTTTCTCCAATAGCTATAAAAGAAGAAATACTTCAGCAATTTATTTACAGCGTTTCGAAAGAAGTGAATCCGCGTTCACAAGCCAGGATTATTTCTGGTTTAAAAAGCTTTTTCACGTATCTTATTTTTGAAGATTATCGGACAGATAATCCACTGGAATTAATCGAATCTCCCAAGACTGGTAGGAAGCTTCCAGATACCTTGACTGTCGATGAAATAGATGGCTTAATCTCCGCCATAGATTTGAGTTCGAACGAAGGGGAGCGCAATCGGGCTATGCTTGAAACATTATATGGCTGCGGACTTCGGGTTTCGGAATTAGTGACCCTCAAAATTTCTGATTTATTTTTTGAGGAAGGATTCATTAAAATTACGGGCAAAGGAAATAAACAGCGTTTTGTTCCTGTTGGAGGGTTAACTCAAAAGTATATTGAAATCTATAAAAACACCATCCGAAATAAACTCAGTATTCAAAAAGGATTTGAGGATACCTTGTTTTTGAATAGACGGGGAAAGCAGCTCACACGGAATATGATTTTTACAATTATCAAAGATTTGGCTGTCAAGACTAATTTGAATAAAACTATAAGCCCTCATACGTTAAGGCATTCGTTTGCAACACACTTATTAGAGAATGGTGCTGATTTGAGATCTATTCAATTAATGCTTGGCCATGAGTCTATAACGACAACTGAAATTTATGTCCATTTGGATAGACGCTTTTTGACCGAAGTGATGAATACGTTTCATCCGAGAAAATGAGAAAATTCCAAAAAAAAATTCCAAATTCCAATTTGTGGAGATTGGAATTTGGAATTTAGTCCCGATAGCTATCGGGATTGAGATTTAGAATTTTATTTAGCAATATTTACTGCTCTGGTTTCTCTAATTACGGTAACTTTCACCTGACCTGGGTAGGTCATTTCTGTTTGTATTTTTTGTGATATCTCAAACGATAAATTGGCTGCGTTATCATCAGATACTTTTTCGCTTTCTACGATAACACGAAGCTCTCTACCGGCTTGAATAGCATAGGCATTTTTAACACCGCTAAATCCGTAAGCTACTTCTTCTAAGTCTTTCAAACGTTGGATATAGGAATCCAAAACCTGGCGTCTTGCTCCTGGTCTTGCTCCGGAAATGGCATCACAAACTTGGATGATTGGGGATAATAGAGATTTCATTTCAATCTCGTCGTGGTGAGCTCCAATAGCATTACAAACTTCCTCCTTTTCACCATATTTCTCAGCCCATTGCATCCCTAACAATGCGTGTGGTAAATCGCTTTCTGTATCTGGAACTTCTCCTATATCATGTAATAAACCAGCTCTTTTGGC
>Ga0137355_1000050_pt1 | contig 17194 bp, 16 predicted proteins | sample EasRivERMLT800_2_FD_104763 | JGI IMG/M metagenome (GOLD analysis project Ga0137355, IMG submission 104763) | Soil microbial communities from meander-bound floodplain in the East River, Colorado, USA - East River MetaG ERMLT800_2 | ecosystem: Environmental > Terrestrial > Soil > Floodplain ... | reverse complement strand
TGCGTTTAAAAATCCCCAAACAATAAAGGTCCAATTGGCACCGTGCCAAAAGCCACTGACCAAAAAGATGATAAAGGTATTTCGGATTTTCATTTTCATTCCCCCGCGACTTCCACCAAGGGGCACATACAAATAGTCCCGAAACCAGGTGGAGAGTGATATGTGCCAACGGCGCCAAAACTCGGCAATGTCTCTGGAAAAATAAGGAAAGTTAAAGTTTTTCAGTAACTCTATTCCAAACAATCTTGAGACTCCAAGCGCGATGTCGGAATACCCGCTAAAGTCCCCATAAATTTGAAAGGCAAAGAAAACGGCTCCTAAAACCAACGTGCTACCCGAATAATCATCTGAATTATTAAAAATTAAATTGGCATATTTGGCACAACTATCCGCAATCACCACTTTCTTGAACAACCCCCATAGGATTTGCCTTAAACCATCCACTGCTTTAGTATAATCAAAGGTACGTTTCTCTTTTATTTGTGGCAATAAATGCGTGGCCCGTTCAATGGGACCTGCCACCAAGAGCGGAAAATAACTCACAAAAAGCGAATAGGTCACAATGTTTTTTTCGGGGATGATTCTGTTTTTATAAATATCAATCACATAGGATAAACCGTGAAAGGTGTAAAAAGAAATCCCCACAGGCAAAATCACTTGCAAGGTCCAGAAATTGGCTTGAAAACCTATGTTCGACAAGGATTCAGCCAAAGATTCCGCAAAGAAGTTGTAGTACTTGAAAACCCCAAGAAAACCGAGATTGGCACCAATGCTCAACCAAAACCAGAACTTTTTCCTATTTTGATTATTGGCTTCGTGCATTTTTATCCCCGTGTAATAATCCAATCCCGTGGAAAAGATTAATAAAAACAGGAATCGCCAATCCCAACAAGCATAAAAAAAATAACTGGCCACCAGCAATAGGACGTTTTGCAGTTTTAATGATTTGTCATTAACCCACCAATATAACATGAAAATTACAGGTAGAAACAGCGCAAAGTTAATGGAGTTAAATAGCATTATAAATCTCTAAATTGCTTTTGGTGATTGAGTTGCCAAATATCGTTTTTCTTTAGCGATTCCAAAAACAATTCGGCACTATTTCCCTGACCAAAATCATTTTGACAGAATTTTGCCTTGTAACTATCGACAAGGACTAAGGCATTTTGAATGCTAATTTTATCATAACCAACATTGATAATATCGGCTTGAAGCGCTCTATTTTGCTGACGGGTACCAATATTGACAATAGGTAAACCATAATAAGGAGCCTCGCGGATACCGGCACTGCTGTTCCCTATGATAAACTGTGATTTTTTCAACAAAGTAAGGAAATATTCAAAACGCAACGAAGGAAATACCCTAAAGCGCGGGTTGCCCTTCAGTTTTTCATAAGCTTTTAAAATGACAGTACTCCCTAAATCATTATTAGGAAATATGACAATATAATTATGAGTGTCTTCCAATAATGCTTTAACGAAATCATCAGCATACCGTTGCATATATTTGGCCTCAGTCGTTACGGGATGAAACATCACTACGGCATAAGTTTCGAATTTGATTTCATAATACTTTTTAGCGGTAGCCAAGTCTGGAAGATCGTCCGAGAACATGATATCCACATCAGGCGAACCAATCGCAAAAACCGATTCCGACAATTCTCCCATTTGTACCAAACGCTTTTTTGCCTGCTTATTCGATACAAAATGCACATGGCTCATCTTACTAGTGGAATGACGAATCAATTCGTCAATAGTTCCGGAAACTTCTCCTCCTTCAATATGGGAAACCAAAATATTATTCAGCGAACCTACTATAGCTCCTGCCAAGGCTTCCACGCGATCACCATGAATGACAATCATATCTGGCTCACAGGATTTAACATAAGACGATAATCCTTCAATGGTTTTAGCCAACGTTAAATCCATGGTAGTTTCGTGCGTGTGATTTTCAAACGTATGTATGTTCGAAAACCCACAGCGTTCAATTTCTAACAGGGTATAGCCGTATTCCTGTTGCAGGTGCATTCCCGTAACAAATACAAACACTTCAAAATCCGGATGACTTTCAAGGACTTGAATCAGTGATTTTATTTTACCGAAATCGGCACGGGTTCCGGTAAGGAAAAGGATTTTTTTCATATAATTAAATTCCTTTCATTAATCGCTGGAATTGACAAGACAATTTTATCCGAATCAATATCTTCTGTAATCATTAAATGTCCTCCAATGATAACATTATTCCCTATATTCAATTCTCCTATAATTGAAGAATTGCAATACATAGTCACATTATTACCAATTTTATTTCCTTTACCTGTTCCGTTTTTTTTATGTCCGATAGTGCAGCCTTGATGAATTTTAAATCCTTTACCTATCACGTTTCTACTTCCTATTATTGTACCTTCCCCATGAACAACATAAAAACCTTCTCCGATACTATTGTTAAAATACAACTCACAAGAACATAATTCTTTGAGCAACCAATGAATCTGGGGCTTTAAATCTTCTTCTTGATATATATGTAAAACACTCCCTAAACGAAACAAAAAGATTGCTAATTCATTACTATTACTTTCGATTCTTTTTTTAATCTCAAAAATTGATAGCTCATTAAAATGTAATTTAACATCCTTAATTGTTTCCAAAAATGCTTTTTCGATATATACTTCTGGAATTGGCTTTGACAAATAAACTTTTGAAAGTAAAAAATCCACAAACGCTTTCATAATTCAGTATCATTAAAAAGAGGCTGCATATCTATATTTTTTTGTAGCCAAAACTACAACACTTTTATTACCTTCATATACCGATTTAAATATTTCAATATTCTTTTCCTTAAATAAAATCATCAGTTCTTCAGTTGTTTGCTTTTCACCATCCCTATCATAATCATCAATTAATATCATAAATTCATCATTACTTTCTAATCCTTTTGCGACATTTACAATATCATATCTAGAATAATTAAAACTTCCAAATGGGCCGTCGACTATATATAAATCATATTTTTGATTAACAATATTTTCAATATTTTCATAAGAATTAACTTTAAACCCTTTAATATCTATTTGTCGTAAATTACAAATAATAATATTTGAATTTTGAGACAAATTAAATCTTTCTGTAAAAAAATATTTCCATTCTGTACTTTGCTCAATTATTGTATGCTGACTGTTTATTAATAAATTTTCAATGTATTTAGAAATAAATTTACTAGACTCGCCCAAACCAAATTCTATTATTTTATTTGGTTCATAATCTTTTAAAATTCGATTTAAGACATAAAAAAACGCATAATTACCAGACCATCTACCAATATTTAAATTGAGATTTTCTATAAATTCTATTCCCCGAATGCTATCATGATAATTATGAGCCCATTCAATTTCTTTACTTTGCAAAAGCACTAAATCTTTTTTTACTTTAAATTGCTTTTTGACTCTTTTTATTAATCCTTTTATCATATTATTATTGTATATCATTCCAATTTATTTGCATATCATACTTAATATCTCTGTTGGCTTTTCTCCCTAAAATTGAATTAAAATGTTCTGCCAAAATTCCCCCTGTACCAGGGCGTTTTACCCAAATATTATCTTTAGTCAGGATTTCTCCTTTTGCAATCGATTTAATTGTACAAACCGTTGCAAAAGCAAAATCAATGGTTACCTGTTCTTCATCAGCATTTTTTTTTGTTCCGCCACGCATCCGAGCCATTTCTGCACTGGCTACAATCAATTCACGGCAAGTCTTTTCGTCCATACTACACACGATATCCGGGCCAGTTCGGTTCATGTGATCGGTAAAATGACGCTCTAAAATGGAAGCACCCAAAGCAACCGACCCCAAACAGGCATTATTGTTTAAGGTATGATCCGACAATCCGAAAACCTTGTCCGGAAAAGCATTGTGCATTTCCATCATCGCTCCGAAACGCACTAAATGTATCGGTGTTGGGTATAAATTAGTGGTATGCAATAACGCTACGGGAACTTTATGTTTATCAAAAATGGCAACCGCTTTACGAATGCTTTCAATCGTATTCATCCCAGTGCTCAAAACAACGGGTTTCCCAAAAGAAGCAATATGTTCTAGTAAAGGATAATTATTGCATTCACCAGATCCAATTTTATAAGCTGGAATATCAAACTTTTTCAATCTTTCGGCTGCCGCTCGGGAAAAAGGCGTAGAAATGAAAATCATGCCCTTGCTTTCGACATAGTTTTTAAGTTCAAGTTCCTCGGCTTCATTCAACGAACAACGTTCCATGATTTCATAAATGGACACATCGGCATTGCCGGGAATCACTTTTTTGGCCGCTCCACTCATTTCATCCTCAACAATATGAGTTTGGTGTTTTACCACTTCAACGCCGGCACGATGGGCTGCGTCAACCATTTCTTTGGCTACTTGCAGCGAACCTTCGTGATTAATTCCTAGTTCGGCGATTACTAAAGGCGGATAATCCTGACCTATTTTTCGTCCTGCAATTTCTATATATGGGTTCATTTATAATTGTGAATTATGAATTTAAAATTGTGAATTTTTGATAAAGATACTCTGCATATTCAAAATCTTCAAGGGTATCAATATCTACGTTGGTAAAAGAGTGGTTTGCCTCCATCGGGAAAGCCTTATCACTAATGATAGTGTTTTCTAAAATCAGCTTGGCTTTAGAAATATACAACAAACCATTTTCATAATATAATGGCTCCAAATCCTGAGAACGCTGCCCGATTTCGTAGTTGAACGGAATAAATCTATCATTACTGATTTTACCAAATTTCTGATGGTTCCGGGTAACGGTAAACAGGCTGTCGTATTTACCATTTTTGTATATTTCAAAGGCTTCGCTAAGCAAATTTTCTGGTCGCAGCGGATTGGTGGCCTGAAGCAGAACCACATTTTCTACATCTTCTTCTATAGTTTGCAAAACATGCTTCAAAGACGTAACAGTAGGTTCTAAATCACCCGAAATTGCCTCGGGACGATCTACTACTTTTGCACCATACTCCAAAGCAACAGCTTTTATAGCGGCATCATCTGTAGAAACATATACTGCATCAATGCAGTCATGCTTTTTAGCATACTGAATACTGTGCGCAATTAAAGGCAAACCTCCAAGCAACTGTATGTTTTTACCAGGTAGTCTCTTTGAACCTCCTCTAGCCGGTATTATGGCAATCGTTTTATTCATAGATGCTTTCTCTGCTGGTAAAATCTTTAAAAAACAACGGTTTTAGCTGTTCTAATTCAGCTTCTGATTTATCCCACCATTGCAAGGCTTCTATTTCCTGAATAACCGTATCGGAAAATCGTTTTCGTATTGGTTTTGCAGGAACACCGGCAACAATGGTATAAGGAGGGACATCTTTCGTGACTACACTTCCAGCTGCCAAAACCGCCCCGTTACCTATGGTTACATTTCCAAGAATAATTACGTTGTGACCAATCCACACATCATTCCTAATAGTTACTTTTTTTGTTTCTTTAAGTTGTTTTAAATCACCACTAAACAAATTGGCATTGATATAAGTTGACATATAATTAGTGGGATGATTGGTGGTATGAATCGCGACATCTGCCCCTATCTGACAATATTTCCCAATGGCTATATCACCATGAAAAAAATTATTGTAGCCAAGAGTCGTGGCATAGCCAATTTTAATTTCCCCTGAAAAGTTACAGCGATCCGGAACGGCATTAGTTCCTTCAAAAGTGACATTCTGCAAGCCTCTTGAAAAACCAGAAAGTACTACTTTATCGGTCTTTTCAGTTGCATTTAGAAAATAAAGGATAATTTTTTTGAGGAATTGTCGCATCAATGATTCTATAAATTTTGCTGAATTGATTTAGAATAGAAAAAATCAAAAATCGTATTCACTATTTTTGACTTATATTTAAAAATTAAAGGATTGTTTTTTTTTGGTTGAAAAGTTAAATTAAAATCTATAATTGGTTTTTCTAAAGTTTGATTTTTCTTTAAATTCTCATTTTGAACATCAATCATCCATCCTTCAACTGTATTTCCCATATGATAGGCATAATTATTGAACGTTGAAAGTCGCAAACCTCCTGAAAAATCAATAGGTCCATCACAATAATTATAAACTGAATTTTGCCCAATTAAAGTCAAGGAAGGCTTTATAGGTACATTCTCAAAAAATATTGCTCTATTTATAGTCAATATTTGATGCGCGCTTCCCAGAATAGCTTTATGTTTATTTTTAATAACAACTGGCCATAAAGATTCATCCTTGCAAACATTATCCCAATTTAAACTTTTTAAATACAAATTATAATCTTTAGTATTTTCTGGAATGGATTCTAAAGAAATATTTAATCGTTTAGTGATGATTTTTTCTAATGTGGAAGTATTAGCATACCTATAGGTACTTTTAACAGCCATTGGAGAAACGGAACCTAAATCCTTAAAAATTTTAAAATTTTTCTCAACCTCTTGTTGCCACCCAAATTTAAAAAGAACATCAACATCCGAAAGTGTTATTATGGGCTCTCTGGAAGCTCTTGCTGCACCAATAATTGCATCCATTTTACCTATATTAATACTATGATTTATAACAGAATCAATTTCTTTACTATCGTATTTTTTGTTTATATAATCAACCACCTCTTCACAAGAACCATTGTTAACAACTGTTATTGCACAAGAAGTATTTATAGTAGTTATAGCCGATTCTAAACATAATTTAAAAACATTGAAAATATTTTTATAATACCCTTCCTTTTGAGGTACATAAACTAATATAATTAATCGATGTTGAAATTGTAGTTCAATTTTTTTTTCCTTTTTCTGAGGATTCATTCCGATTCTCATATCTTCTTTTCAATTTTTTGGTATAAAGTAACAATTTTTTGCCGAATATTATTGTACTCGAATAGTGGTTTTAATTTTTTCTGATTATAAAAAAGAGCTTTTTCTAATACTTCCGGTTTTTCCATTAATCCCTCTAACAACTCTTTAATTTCTTTAACCGATTCAGGATTGTTAATAAGCAGACCGTTTTCATTATTTTTGATTATCTCTGCAGTTACACCACCTGGATTAGATTGAATAGGAAACGCTCCCATTATTATAGCTTCTAACAAAGTATTGGGCATTCCATCTGAAATACTATTTCCAATATAAATAATTGAACTACCCATTAAACGTATAATTTCTTCATGAGAAAGACCATGTCTATCATAACACTTATAAGGTAATTTTTTTAGCTTTACATATTGTTGAACTTCTCCATGAGCGCCAAAAACTACAACTTGATATTGAGGAAACAAATTTGGCAATTGTTCTAATGCTTTTACAATTTGCAAACCTCTACCTACATGATGTTGATACCCTTTTACTAAAATTATTTTTCGAGTATCAAAAGGTAAAAAATAGTCTTGAAACAAATCCAATTTAAAGCCTCCGCCACCCGGAAGTACTCCTGAGTGTACTCCTTTAAATCCTAACTCTTTAGCTATTTCATAATCCCGTACACAATCGGTATGCAAAAAGTCAATCCTAGATAGCATACTTTTTATTTTAGGCAAATAATGAGATATTTCCTTGTACTTATACAAATCGCTGCCCCAGCAAGAATACAACCAGTTTAAGTTGCTATACTTTTGCATAGTTTCTAATATGGGATAACTACAACTATGCATTTCGAAACTATGTACTAAATTGGGTTGAATTTCCAGAATAATTCTTTCTAATTCTTCATTAGCTGTAACCTCTAAATAAGGTTGAATTTTCTGATAGAACTTCGGAAATTTTCTCTTTAAAAAAAACTCTCCTTTTACATAAGGAATTTTTCTTTTTTTCCAATCTGTAAATTGTTTAATTTTCATAGAAGTTTTAAAAGTACCTCTACCCATCACATCAAACCAATACAGCTCGTGTTCAGTATCCTTTAGATTTTCGATCCAACGAACATCATGTATGGATTGCATTGATACAAATAGAATTTTCATTTACTTGGAATTTAAAATAAATGTAAGTCGGCTAATATAATTGTCTATATTATATTCTTTAATTTTTTCAGTATTTAATTTAGACTCTTGTTCTCTTATTATTTCATTATTAAGCAATAAACTTATTTTATTTACCAAAACCTGTTCATCATTAGAAATTAAAAATTCCGATTCTTTCAATAATCCTATACAGCCATCATGATGTGTTGCAATCACAGGCAAACCATATAACATATATTCCATAACGACATTAGGAGTACCTTCAATCTCTGAGACCAAAACACCAATATCTAAACAATTAAGCACTTCCTCAACAGGTTGCTCATACAATAGTGAGACCTTATCATTTAACATTAATTTTGTCCTTAGCTTTTCTAAATTAGAGTACTTATCTAAAGTTTCCTGACTATTATTTTTATTACCTAAAAACACCAAATGTATCTTTTTAGTCGAATTGATTTTTACAAATGCCTTTATAAGTAGTTCTTGATGTTTTTCTGTTCTGTAATGAGCAATCATACCAATACAAAAGCTATCTTCAGGAATTGAGAATTTATTTTTCAACAAACGTTTATCAAAATATTTTCTATCGATTGAAACATATTGAGGTAGAACAAAAAGTTTACTCTCTTTTACATTATAGTTCTTCCTAAAAATATCCAAACCGTTTTCTGCATTTGAAATGATAAAAGGAACATTGTTAATTGCTTTTTTTTCCAACCAATCAAAAGAATAGTTATCTAAACCTAGTTGATGCCAAAAGGTAACTTTAGCACCGACCTGTTTATATAACAATGAAGATATTTTTGAAGGTGTGTTTAAAAAAGGAATTAATATATCCGGATTATATTTAGAGATTTCCTTCTTCATGTGATGAAGATATCTTATTGCTCTCACTGTTTTCTTTAAATTATTAAATGAAAACTCCTTTCTGATAGTAAGAGAAGGTGTTCCAAAATAATCAATTTTCGTTATTCCGCAATCTTTCGCAAATAAGCTAAATTCTTCGGTCGCTTCATTTGAATGTGTTGCAACCAAATGTACTTTACATCGATATTTTTTTATGAGATAATTTGCCAGTCCTAAAGCTTGGCGTTCTGCGCCACCTAGCATGGCAACTTTTATCATCAACACAACAGTTTTATTTTGAAAATCAAAATTCCCCATCTTATTTATAAATAAATTTAATTAACCTCGAAACACCCATTCCTCTAAAACGTGCAAAAGGCAGTAAAATAGTATTCACAAAAAGGAATTTGAAAGCTTCAGTATTCTTAATATATCTATTGGATACTAACAAGTTTATCATCCTTTTATTATACCCTTTAAATTCTTCCGTATTTTCTAAAACATAAAATCGAAAGAGTTTTTTATAAGAACTTACTAAGTACGACTGGATATCTTTATTTTTAAATTGAATTTCAGAATTTTCAGAAATTAGTTTAGAAATACTTAAAATTAGACATTGAAAACCTTCCATCATTTTTGTTTTCACATCCAGTGTATTGAACTTTCCCCTGTAATTTTCATCATTACGATAATAACAATCTATATTATCAAAAATTAAAAAATTAGAGGCCAAAACAACCGATCTTATAGCTACTTCTAAATCTTCAAAAACAATTAATTTATTATTAAAGCCTATTGTGTTTTTAAAAAAAATGGTTTTGTAAATTGGCCCGGTTATGGGCCACTGACCATTTAAATTGATAAACGATTCCAAAACAGTATTTTTATCATTTTCAAAAGGTTTTGCTTCTTTTGAATAATCAGGCTGGATTTGAAATCGTTCCATTTGGAAGATCAAAAAATCACAATCTAGATTTTCCTGAAACCTTGTCACTCTCCCTTCTAAGCAATGTGACGCTAACAAATCATCAGAATCTAAAAAAATCAAAAATTTCCCATTTGCTTTTTCCACACCATAATTTCGGCATGCGGAAGGACCTTTAGGTCTATGTTCTGGCCTAATATAATAACAAAAGCGGCTATCTATTTTTTTGTAGTTAGCTACCACTTCCAAAGTAGCATCAGTCGAGCCATCGTCAACAACAATTACTTCCCAGTTTGCATAAGTTTGTGAGACAATACTATGAAGTGTCTGCGTAATAATGGCAGCTCGATTGTAAGCAGGAATAATAATAGATACTAAGGGTTTCAAATAATTTTAATTTTATCGGAACAAAAATGGAAAAAGTTGCTTTCGTTTCCTAATTATTGGGCAGTATTTAATGGCTAAAGGTGTAAAAACCAAATTCGGATTTTGTATCAGTAGGGAAACCCAATACTTTATTTCCTTAAGTAAATTGTAATGATGTTTATAACGATAAAAAAATAACCAATTCAGAAGCAAATCAATTTTTGATAAGGAAATTTTATTTTGAAAAGACCACTTTATAATAGATTCAAACATTCTTTGACGGTAATATTTGTATTGTTCCGTTTGATTAAAAATATTTGTCTCATGAACACCTCGCATTGCGACAGCTTTTATAATATTTCCCGCAACTAATTTTGAAGTTAAAGCCATTTTTAACAACCAATCAGTATCTTCGGCTACCACTAAATGCTCTTTAAAATAGCCGGTTTTTATCAGAACATCCCGTTTTACGGTTAGTCCGTCAATTGAAAAATACCCTTTTTTACCGTTCAATAAATAGTCAAACAATTCATTTGGTGGAATAGGTTCTGTTACAGTAGTCAAGGCCAATTCCTTATTTTCTTCTGCACTAAAAGTTCTGTAAAAATGAACGCCAATGGCATTATAAACTCCCTCAATACTTTCATCGTTTAGAAATATTTCATTTTCTTTTTCAAAACGATTTTCTAAGTAAAAATCATCCGCATCTAAAAAAGCGATATACGGTTGGGTTGCTTTTTGCAAAGCTAAATTACGACTTGCCGAACGTCCTTTATTACATTGATTCTCGTGATGATAAATTTTAATTCTGTCGTCAGTTTGTTGTATTTTTTGTAAAATAGATAAGGAGTTGTCGGTACTTCCGTCGTTTACTAAAACTACTTCTTTTACTTCCTCATGAAACAAAGCCGAGGTAACCGCTTTTTCAATATAAGCAGCGGCATTGTAAACGGGGATGATAACGGAGATGGTCAATTTTTAAATTTTAGCTAATATTTCCAATAACTTTAAACCAATTTTCCTTTTAAATTTATTTTTGATTATTGTATTGGTTAATTTATTAAATTCAAAAAAATAATTGTTTTCGCTTCTATTTTCTTTTGAATCTTTATAGTAAACATTTTCAATGTAATTTACTTTCCAATGAGAATTACACTTTGTAATTTGTTCAAAAATTAATTTGTTTCGTTTATAACTTTCAAATCTTTTTTTATTGGCTTCAACAACATTATCAGGCTCAATGTAGTGGTTTTGGTGCAAAACAATTTGATCATCAATGAATTTTATATTCATTTTTTTATTTCTTATGCGCCAAATCAACTCATCATCATCATACCCTACACCTTTTGCATAGCGTTCATCAAATCCACCCAAATCAAACAAATCATTAGCCATAAGAGCTGAACAAAAATGAAATGCTTCAGGCCTAATTACAGAATGATTATACCATCCCAAATCCCCATCGGTAACAAATGATCTATTATTGTTAAAAATTAATTGTTGAATGTTATTTCTGTCATAAAAAAGAACTTCATCATCTGTATGTAACTTATCTAAAGAAAAGCACCCAAAACTCAAATAATCGTTTTCTTTTAAATGGGTAGCAACATATTCCAAAATGGAACCAAAATGATAACATTCAGGGTTTTGAATGATTACTTTATCACCTTTAATTTCCGAAAAACCAATATTAAATGGAATACAAGGATTTTTATACCACTTGTTTTGTTTTTCTAGACGGATAACTCTTAAAAAAGGAAAATCGGCTTGTAAATCTTCTAATCGTTCTGATTCATCACTACCATCATCTACAACTATAACTTCAAAATCGATTTTACCATGATAAGGCAACATACTGTTCAAAGTACGAGTAAATAATTTTTTACGGTTGTAATAAGCAGTAACTACTGATATCATATTTATAATTGGTAGTGTTTGTATAATGCATTTTGCTCTAAAACCCAAGTTTTTAAATCTACAAACATGTGTTCGTATGTTGGCACATTATAATTGAAATCTTGTCGTTTAGAGACTAAACTCTTGTCAACTTTATAAGCATCATATTCAATAATTTCTAATTGATTATTTCGAAATATTGAATTAAATAATTTTAATAATTCGCATTTATTAATCTTGTCTTGGGGAACCACTTGAATTAATCCTGAAATGTTTTGGTTTATTATTTCATGAATTACTTTGGCAAGTTCGAGTGTTGTTAAACCTGTCCAATACACATTGGAATAACCATTCAATTTTGAAGTCAACGGTTGACCCAAAAACCAATGTAACAATCCGATACCGTTTGGATTAATTTCTGGTCCTATAATGGAGGTTCTAATGGTAACATCCTTTGTGTTATCAATTTCCCCTAAAGCTTTAGATTGTGCATAAAATCCGACTCCATCTTTTACATCTTCTTCGGTGTAATTCCCTCTTTTACCCGAAAACACACAATCGGTACTGATATGAATCACTTTTGTTTTAGTGTTGCTAGTTATTTCTTCCAAAAGATGGGGAAAATAGCTATTAAACCAAACTGCCTTTGAAGGATTTTCTTCTGCGTCTTTATTTAATATTCCTATACAATTGACAACAACATCAAAATCATTCGTTTTAATTAGGGTTTGAATCTTTGTGGTATCGCTCACATCAACATTAAAACTTTTATCATTTTCTGGAATGTTTCTGGCAATAGCATACACCTCGAAATCATTGATTGAGGCAAAATAGTTATACATAACATGCCCCGCCATACCTTTAGAACCAATGATTAAAATTTTCTTCATAGATTATTTATTCCAAGTAACCTGATTAACAATTTTAGTATAACTCATGATAGCTTTTATCACCCTATCGGAACTATTCAACACTTCATATTCAGTTGGAATTTTTATATCGCTATCAAATAATCCTTTCGTTATTTCAATCGAATTAATTATTTCATCTTCATTAATTCCCCCTAAAATAATGGTTCCGGCATCAATAGCTTCTGGTCGCTCAGTACTTGTACGAATACTTACAGCCGGAAATTTCATCATGGCAGACTCTTCACTAATAGTTCCACTGTCGGACAACACTATAAATGCATCTTTTTGCAATTGAACATAATCAAAGAATCCTAATGGCGCTATGTTTTTTATCATTGGATGAAAAGTAATTTTTTGCTCTTCAATTCTTTTTTTGGTTCTTGGGTGCGTTGAAAAAATAACAGGCATTTGATATTTTTCAGCCACTTTATTTAATGCATTGGTTAAGGAATTAAAATTAACGTCAATATCAACGTTTTCCTCTCTATGCGCACTAACTACAATATAGTTTTTACTTGTAAGTTGTAATTGTTCTAAAACCTTGCTTGAATTAATTTTACTGGAATGAACATTTAAAACTTCATTCAGTGGTGACCCAATAACAAAAACATGATCTTTACGAAAACCCTCACTTAGCAAATAACGTCTGCTATTCTCTGTGTAAGTTAAGTTGATATCACTAATATGATCGGATATTTTTCTGTTGATTTCTTCAGGTACATTTTGGTCAAAACAACGATTTCCTGCTTCCATGTGAAAAATTGGAATTTTTAATCGTTTAGCCGCAATGGTACTCAACACACTATTGGTATCGCCCAATACTAAAAGAGCATCTGGTTTTTCTTTTGATAATACTTCGTATGATTTTGCAATAACGTTACCAATAGTTTCACCCAAATGATTACCTGCTACATTTAAAAAATAATCTGGCTTTCGTAGTCCTAAATCTTCAAAAAAGATTCCATTTAATTCATAGTCGTAATTTTGTCCCGTATGTATTAATACATGTTCAAAATAAGTGTCACTTTTTTTTATACATTCTGCTAATCTTATTATTTCAGGCCGTGTTCCTAAAATCGTAGCAACTTTTAATTTTTTCATCCTATTTGAGTAATTACAAAACTATATTGAAAGCTTTTAATTTTACATTTTAAACTCATCTAACTGCATCAACAAAGATTTAACACCGTCTACATTTAAACGATTTGTATTATGGGAATTATAATCCTCAACTTCTGATAAAATCGGCTTGCCTTCAGAAAAATATTGATTATAATTTAAGTTTCTGTTATCAGCTGGAATACGATAGAAGTTCCCCATATCCTCCGCTTTTGCCATTTCTTCTCTTGTGCAAAGTGTTTCATATAGTTTTTCCCCATGTCTAGTCCCTATTATCTTTACATCATTTTTTGCATTTTTAATTTGTAATATAGCTTCTGCTAAATCAGAAATGGTTGACGCCGGAGCTTTATTTACAAAAATATCTCCAGCAGAACCATGCTCAAATGCAAATAAAACTAACTCAACAGCATCATTTAACGACATCAAAAACCTAGTCATATTGGGGTCTGTTATTGTTAATGATTCCCCTTTCTCAATTTGATTTAAAAAAAGAGGAATAACAGAACCTCTTGATGCCATAACATTGCCATATCTTGTAAGACTAATAATCGTCTCTGATGAGTTTCTAGATTCTGCTATTGCAACTTTCTCCATCATTGCCTTTGAAAGTCCCATTGCATTAATAGGATAAGCCGCTTTATCTGTTGATAAACAAATTACTTTTTGCACCTTCGATTTTATAGCAGCTCTCAAAACATTATGAGTCCCATCAACATTGGTTTTCACAGCTTGCATAGGAAAAAATTCACATGAAGGCACTTGCTTTAAAGCAGCTGCATGAAATACATAATCGACACCAACTATTGCAGATTCAATAGAACTATAATCTCTGACATCTCCAATATAGAATTTAATTTTCTCATCATTATAATGATTTCGCATATCATCTTGCTTTTTTTCATCTCTTGAAAAAATGCGAATCTCATTAAAATAATCTGTCTTTAAAAATCTATTCAATACTGCGGTGCCGAAAGAGCCCGTTCCTCCAGTAATTAAAAGTGTCTTATTTTTGATTTCTACATTCATAATTTAACTAAATTACAATCCATTCACTTGGTATACCTATTTTACCAGGATAATTAATATTATATTGACTCAAATATGAGTTATGACTTTCTTCAATCTCAAAAGTAATTACCTTCGTAAATTCATTTTGAACCACTCCTTTTACTGGAGAGTATAAGGCAAAACTAACATTATATATTCCAGAAGTTAAAATATGCTTTGGCAACTTGCATTTTAACTTTACATCTCCAGTCATTTTTTTTAAAAATCGCTCACTAGAATAATCCCCTGACCAATATATCAATTCGTCATTAACGTCTTTTAAATCGACAGTAATATAGGCGCCTTCAATATTCTCCCTACAAACAACATTAAATTCAAAAACTAAATCGTCATGAGTATTAAAAATTTTATTAACCTTATCATTCAGCATTTTAACTTTTCGAATCTGCATAGGGCGATTTATATTCTCACTATATTCAATTTCCAAAATTCTATCATTTGCGACTAAATTATTTTCATAATAATTCACAACATCCCCAACAACTCCACTATAAACATTTGTTCCCTCGTGTAAGACCAAGCCTTTATTACAAAGTTTTTTTACACTAGCCATAGAGTGACTAACAAATAACACTGTCCGCCCTTCCCCTTTACTCACATCATTCATCTTCCCCAAACACTTTTTCTGGAACTCAGCATCGCCTACCGCCAATACCTCATCCACAATCAAAATTTCCGATTCCAGATGAGCCGCCACGGCAAAGGCCAAACGCACATACATCCCAGACGAATAGCGTTTTACCGGTGTATCGATATAACGTTCCACTCCGGAAAACGCCACAATCTCATCAAACTTACGGGCAATTTCATGCTTACGCATTCCCAAAATAGCGCCATTCAGATAGATATTTTCCCTTCCCGTCATTTCAGGATGAAATCCGGTACCCACTTCCAATAAGGAAGCGATACGCCCTTTAGTATATATTTTTCCGGTAGTCGGTTGGGTTACTTGGCTCAATATTTTTAACAAGGTAGATTTACCGGCACCATTACGACCAATAATACCCACAGAATCCCCTTGGTTGATCTCAAAATTAATATCGCGTAACGACCACACATAATCGCTCTCCCCTTTTACGGCACGGTTATTAGCTTCCCCAATTTTCAAAAAAGGATCTTCCTTACCGCGTACATTATGCCACCAGCGTTTAAAATCGTCCTTCACGGTACCCGTACCTACAAGACCCAATCGGTATTGCTTGGAAATATCTTCTGCTTTTATAACTACTTTGCTCATTTTTTATATATTGGTGAGTCGTGAGAAGTGAAACGGTTTTTAGTGAAACGATAATGAGAAGTGAGAGATCAAACGAAATCTTCCGACTATTCACTTCTCACTATTCACCTTTCACAATTCATCTTTCACAATTCATCTTTCACTTCTCACTTCTCACTTTTCACTCCTTACTCCTCACTTCTAACTTCTAACTAAACCGTATCCATGAACGTTTTCTGCGTTTTATTAAAAACAACAACACCTATTGCTAATATTACAACTGAAAACAAGGTAGGATAAAGTAAATCTGTTACTGAAAACTCTCCGATTCCCAAATACGCATAACGCATATAATCAAACAAACTGACCAATGGATTAAAATTAACTACCCAAGCATAGTCCGCCGGAACGGAAGAACTCGGATAAATCACCGGTGTGGCGTACATAAACAACTGCACTCCAAAACTGATTAACTGATTTAAATCTTTGTATTTGGTACTCATAGCCGACAAAATCAATCCGATTCCCATAGAAATCAAAGCCATTAAAACAATAATACAAGGCGTCAACAGTATCCAAGCATTAAGTTGAATCTGTCCTTGCACAACGAAATAAACCACAAAACAAATAAACAGTAAAAACTGTACTCCAAATTTCATCAGGTTGGAAATAACAATGGTCAATGGCATAATCAGTCTGGGAAAATAGACCTTACCAAAAATACCGGCATTAGTATTAAAAACTCCTGAAACACTGGTAAGACAACTGGAGAAATAATTCCACAAAGTAACTCCAGCCATGTAAAACACCACCTTCGGAGCACCATCAGTAGACAGTTTTGCAACCGTTCCAAAAATTATTG
>Ga0137355_1000049_pt1 | contig 17356 bp, 9 predicted proteins | sample EasRivERMLT800_2_FD_104763 | JGI IMG/M metagenome (GOLD analysis project Ga0137355, IMG submission 104763) | Soil microbial communities from meander-bound floodplain in the East River, Colorado, USA - East River MetaG ERMLT800_2 | ecosystem: Environmental > Terrestrial > Soil > Floodplain ... | reverse complement strand
GGAACTGTGAAATGTCCGCCAATTCAAGTTGGTTCTGGTTGTTGCTGACAAAAGAAAAACAGCGAACCAGTAACATCATTTTGCAATAACTATAGCATATCTAGAGGTTCACGAGGGACTTTGAAAAAAAATACAAAGCGACAAACGTATGATTGTCTGTCGCTTGTAGATATGGATTAGTTATCAGAATTAATTCAGTTAGATTTTTTTCAAATAGTTGATATCAAATTGGAAACGCCAAAAAAATCAATTGAAAAAAGTTATAAACCAAAACCTTATATATTTAAAAAATCTAGAAAAGAATTGAAGCATTATTTTCTCAATTATGCTAAAACTTTTAAAAGTCTTAAAAACAAGAATTTTGGTCAAATAACAACATTAACATTGTTACAATATATCAATAAATTCACCTTTGACAGACCTATGAATAATATTGAAAATCAAATAATTCAATCATAATCAACTAGTTGCTATCTGTATTTGCTACTTTTTTTTAGAAAAAGCCCCTGCAAAAATTCCTTTTTTAACTTTTTCTTTATCATCTTTTCCTGTTGCTATAAGATGGTCTATATATTCCATATATGTCTTGTTTCGTTCTTCCAAAAAACCTATCAAATATTCTTCAGAGGCTTTAAGCCCACTCGCTTCTTCTATCTGGAGCAGCTTTTTATATAAAGGTTCTATAAACTTCACAATAATGCTATCAGAAACTGCTTTTCTTGTTCCGAAGAATCCGGCAATTTCTCCATCAGAATCGGCAATAATTTTAAATTCGGTAATGACCCAATAATACCTGCCTGTTTTTGACATGTTTTTGATAATAACATGAATGTTTTTGCTGGCTTTAATGCTGTCCCACAAGAATTTAAAAATCACTTTTGGCATATCAGGATGTCGTATAATATTGTGTGGCTGTCCAATCAGTTCAAACTCATCATAACCTGACACGTCAATAAAATCTTCATTGGCATATAAAATTGTTCCTTTGGTATCTGTTTTACTTAACAGCACTTTACTTTTATTCCAATCAACTTCCCTGTCAGATGGAGTTGGGCGTGTAGTTCTTATTTCCATAAATATTTAAATATTGTTTTTGTGTATAAAATGTGTAGCTTTTTTTATAAAGTAATGCTTCGCTAAAAGGGATTGAGATGTAACTGTATTTTTTGGATATAATATCAAGTGGTTCTTCAAATAATCATCGAAAGATTTTCCCGAATAATTACGAAACCCTATTGATTGATTTTACTTGAATATCATTCACTAAACCATCAATCTTTTTGGTGTTCTCTTTAATCAAGTCAAAATAACTAAGAAGTACTTCATTATCGGTATGTTCTTTTGAAACATCTATAAGATCCAATACGGAGATTATTGGAGATTTCAAATCCTTTGCTGTTTTATGAACAAAGTCATTAAATTCATTGGTAGCTGATAATGAACTGTATTTTGCCGATGCCAATTTAATGTTTTCCAATTCATATTCATCAGATATTTTGGAAATATGAACTTCGCTGTGTTCTTTAAAATAGTATGACCAGTAGCCATTCATAATGAACACAACTGCTGCCAACACAACATGGATAAGAAATGTTTCCATATCAAAATTAACTTGCGAAAAATATATTTGTGGTCCTTTTACATCATTATAAACAAAGTTCTGCAAGTAAGCCAATCCTCCGTGATGAAGAACCACCAAAAACGTAAGCGGAATTTGCAATCTCCAGTTTTGATAAATAATCAGAATGGTACTGGCGATAAACACGGTGAAGTGCATTTCAAACATACCGTGCATTTGATAAATATACTGTGCCATAAATACAGCCAGAACTACAGACAGTATATATTGATACAGTTTCGATTTTTTCAGAAAATATTTTGCGGAATAATATGCGATCAGATTTAGGGTTCCAACACCAATACCAATTTCCCATGTATCATATTTATAAGCCAATACTATCCCGAGAAGGAAATAGGCTGCAAGAACGTAGTTAATAATGGTATCCGATTTTCGTGTCATTGTTGACATAAAACTGTGAAGGTAATCTTGTTCATTCAAACTTGCTTTTGGTTTCATAGTAACTAATTAATGATTAAGGTTAGGTTTTATTTAGTGCATTTTGGTAACGAGCATCCGTAAGATCTTAATGCTAAAGCATCAAACGAAGGAGTATTATTTTGGCTGAGTAAAGAGTCTATTGCCATTTGTGCATAATTGCTGTTTGCATCGGTACAATATCTTGTTTTGTTATAGTTTCCACGATAATATAAATTTTGGGAAGCGTCAAGAAGAACAGCTTGTGGAGTAGAAAAAACACCGCATCTTTCTGCAATATCTTCATCAAAAAACACAGGAATAGCAGCGTCAAATTTGTTTTGGATTTCACCTACTGTGTAATTCTTTTCTTTATTGAGAACCACGATCTTGAAATCGATTTTATCACCATATTTTTTGATTAATTCATTTACGTGTGGCACGTTGAAACGCGAACACGGGCAATCAGGATTAAAAAAATGAATGAAAACTGGTTTGTTCTTTGTTGTAACCCTTTTTCCAAAATCAATGTGTGTTCCCATAGCAATATCATGGTGGTTTTTGGGAATCGGCGTAGGCAAGCTGTATTTGTATTCATTCTTCCAAAATAAAGCTGAAATTGCAGCGAACAGAAATGAAAGCCATAAAGCAAGAAGTAATTTTCTCTTCATAATTTGGTTAGTTTTTGGTTATAAATCAAATAGTACAACACTGTTAATTATTTTAAGAAAAAAAATAATTTTAACTATTTTAAATTAATAATTTCTATTTTCAACGTTTATAAATAGAAAATATCAAAATATTTTTGTTAAAATTCATTTTTTTAACCAAAACAATGTTACAAATAAAATCGATAAACTACAAATAAAAGAGATAAAATATGTTAAAAAATATTTCTTAATAAAACCACTTGAACGCAGGTTTTGTGCTATTGCGGTTTTTGGCTTAATTTAAAGTTTGTTTTGTACTTTTGAAATCAGTGCTTAATTGAAAAACAAGCCTTGATTTAGTCTCAAACATCGCCAAGCCTGAGAAACGTGTAGCGTATCCCTATGGGCTAAACTAGATCAGGCCTCGACTACGTCAAAGACATGGAATGCCCCTTTCAGGGACATACCGCATCTTCAACTTGGATGCATCTCGGAAACAGGTAAACCCTAACCGAGATGACGACCAAGTCGAGGTCTGTTAGCGGTAATTTAGACTGGAATGAAAAAAACATTAAATTAAGATAATGATATACTCAGTGTACCATTATCTTATTTTTTTAGGTACCCGAATTTGCATCCCTGCGATTATGATTTAATGATGATTTTTGAGAGCAGTAAAAGCAAAAAAGCCTGTAAATCATGAGATTTACAGGTGATACAGGTGACCATTGCACAACCGCTCTAAAAGTCTAAATAGGTTCAAAATAACATAAAAACCAACCTCGTTTAAGTACTTTTAAGCGAGGTTGGTTTTTGTTTCAAATTGGAGAATTTGATACTATCCTAAAAAGGGTTTAAACAAAAAAAAGGTAACAAGATTTTATCTCACTACCCTTTTTTATTAAATTAATTATCGGTTTATAATTTTACGGCTTTAACCACTTTTCGTTTATCTCCTTGAGTTACTTCAATAAAATACAATCCTTTGTTTAATTCATTTCCAAAGTTAATAGTTTCTTGAGGAGTTGAATTAAATTGACAAATGAGTCTTCCGTTCATATCTATTATTCTTATAGTGATGCTTTCATCGTTCAAAGATTTAATATATAATCCAAAGTCACTCGAAGATGGATTTGGAGCTAAAGTAACTACCATGTCAGATTCGGTTGATTCATTTTTAATTGTATCTGCAGTTTTTGCAGTTGTTCCGCTTCCGCTTCCACAGCCGCAAACCGTAACCGTAACCGTTGCAGGATCACAATTGGTTGGGTTTAATTTTTCACAAATTTTGTATATCAATGTATAAGTACCAGCAGGAGTTCCAGCAGGAACAGAAATTTGACCAGTTGACGTACTAATTACAGGAACAGGTTTACCATCAATAGAAGTTGCTGGGGTTGTAACGGTAAGATTAACTTGTGCAATGGCAACGCTACTACCATTTAAAGTATCGTATCCATTACCGTTATCGTTTAGCACATTTCCAGCATTTGGATTTCCAATTGGTCCTTTTCCGCCGTTGATTGTATCATCTTGAGCAACAATAACAGGAGCGGTAACTGTAACCGTAACTGTTGCAGAATCACAATTTGTCGGATTTAATTTTTCACAAATTTGATAAACCACAGTATAAATTCCGGCAGGTGTTCCAGCAGGAACAGAAATTTGCCCTGTAGATGGATTAATCACAGGAACAGGATTGCCTCCAATTGGGGTTGCAGGGGTTATAATGGTAAGATTAACTTGTGCAATGGCAACGTTGCTTCCATTTAAAGTATCGTTTCCATTTCCGTTATTGTTCAGCACATTACCCGCATTGGAATTTCCTGTCGTTCCGTTTCCGCCGCTGATGGCATCATCCTGAGCAACAATTGCTGGAGGAGAAACAGTTACGGTGGCCGTAGCCGAATCACAATTTGTCGGATTTAACTTTTCGCAAATTTGATACACCAAAGTGTAAGGTCCAGCTGGTGTACCCGCAGGAACAGAAACCTGACCTGTAGCCGGATTAATTACCGGAACAGGATTATTTCCAATAGGAGTTGCTGGAGTAGTAACAGTCAGATTGACCTGTATGATGGCTGCGTTGCTTTCATTTAAAGTGTCGTTTCCGTTTCCGTTGTTGTTCAGCACGTTTCCGGCATTTGGATTTCCGGCTGTTCCGTTTCCACCATTGATAGCGTCATCCTGAGCAACAATAGTAGGAGGAGAAACCGTTACGGAAACCGTTGCAGAATCACAATTTGTCGGATTTAATTTTTCGCAGATTTGATACACCAAAGTATAAATTCCGGCAGGTGTACCCGCTGGAACAGAAACCTGACCCGTAGCCGGATTAATTACCGGAACAGGATTATTTCCAATAGGAGTTGCTGGAGTAGTAACAGTCAGATTCACCTGCGCTATGGCAGCGTTACTTCCGTTTAGAGTGTCGTTTCCGTTTCCATTATTATTCAGAACATTGCCTGCGTTTGAATTTCCCGTTGTTCCGTTCCCTCCGTTGATGGTGTCATCCTGAGCAACAATTGCAGGAGGAGAAACCGTTACGGTAACCGTAGCAGAATCACAATTTGTCGGATTTAATTTTTCGCAGATTTGATACACCAAAGTGTAAGGTCCCGCTGGCGTTCCTGCAGGAACAGAAACCTGACCCGTAGACGGATTAATTACCGGAACAGGATTGTTTCCAATCGGAGTCGCCGGAGTAGTAACGGTTAGATTGACCTGAGCAATGGCAATGTTGTTTCCGTTTATAGTATCATTTCCGTTTCCGTTATTGTTCAGCACGTTGCCGGCGTTGGAATTTCCGGTCGTTCCGTTTCCGCCACTGATCGTGTCATCTTGAGCAATTATTACATTAACAGGGGTGGGCGTTGATGTTGAAGTATTATTGTTAAGATTTGGGTCGGGCTGATTACCGGTTATGGTAGCTGTATTAGCATAATTCCCAGTAATCTTGACTGTAGCCGTAATCGTTAAGGTAGCATTTGCCCCAGCATTCAGATTTCCTATTGCCCAAACTCCGGTTGCATTATTATAGGCTCCCGTGGTAACGGTAGAACTCATGTAGTTATATCCGCTTGGCAAAACATCATTTACAGCTACACCATCCGCATCCCTTGGACCACCGTTTGAAGCCACTATGGTGAATACTATTGTGGAACCAACTGGTGGTGTAGCGTTACTAGCAGTTTTAAGAATGCTTAAGTCTGAACTATTACAATTTAATGATCCACCACTACTATCTTTAGTATTTACAAATGCACCATACACATTTACATTACTTATGACACTTGCCAGCGAACCAACTCTAATTTGTATCTCATCAAATGGCAATGTAGCTTTAAAACCAACATTATAGAACCCTGGACCACTTCCAAAGATAGGAGTAAGTAACGACAGGCTTATTAATTGAGCACCAGTTTTTGCCTCTTGAAGTACGCCATTATTGTATGTCGAAATGGTTAAAGATTGGAATAAATCTGCTTCGATTAAATTATTGATGTCTTTGATCGTAAATCCAGCAAAAGTTCCAGCCGGATAGGTAAACAATTGATCTGCAACTGCAATAGATCCAGAAACAAGAACACTTGCTGTCAATGAAATATTTGCAAAATCAGATGTACTTGCAGTTAAAACATTATTTACATTATTTACAGCACAAGCCACACAGGCCACACCGTTAATTCCTGATTTGGCACCATCAATAGTAACAGGGAATGCTGGGTTTGTAAGCGGATACGTTTTATTACATTCCACCGTTGTTGGACAGAATCTTTCCAATACGGCACTATATACTTTAACAGTTCCTAAAGTTACAGTTGCCAAATTAGTTAGTGTAATTTGAACTTCATCAAAAGACATTATAGAAGTAAACCCGATGGATTGTCTTCCTGTTCCAATTAATATGTTAGTGTTAACAGAAATCAAAGCACCGCTTCCAGATTTAGTTTCTCGTTGAACACCATTTAAATAAGTAGTGACCCTAATGGCGTCAAAGACATTTACATTTAATAAAGCAACACTTTCGATATCAAATCCAGCAAAAGTACCGGCAGGATAATCTGTTATTTGATCTTTTACAGAAATTTTGCCACTAGTCCCAACACTTGCCGTTAAATCGATTAGAGCAAAATTGGATGCATTGGCATCTATCAAGTTTTCAGTATTGCTAACAGAACAAAGAGCACATACTAAACCGTCAATGCCCGTTTTAGCTCCATTTATAAATACTGGATATGTTGGAGCATTAATCGCAGCCGGAGTGTTACATGGTAAAGCCGGACCCGTACAGAATTTTTCAAAAACTGAATTGTAAACTTTAGTTAAACCAAGGTTAACACCAGCAATTTGGTTGACAGAAATTTGAACTTCATCAAAAGAAGTTGTGGAAACAAATCCTAATTTATAACGGCCAGAAGCATTAAGCAAGACACCATTTACGAGTAAATTACTACCCGAAAACTGTTCTTTTTGCACCCCATCTAAATACGTTTTCACCTGTACATTACTAAGTGCAGAGACGCTTACCAGATTTATATTTTCAATTTCAAATCCTGCATACGTTCCGACAGGAAAATCAGTCACTTGATTTTTTACAGCTAAACTTACAGAACCAACAACACCAACCAATAAATTTAAACTGGCATAATCAGTAGTGCTTGAAGAAATTGCATTTTCAGGATTTAAAATACTTCCAACGCTAACTCCAGATAATCCTGTATGCGAATTTACAATTGCTGCAGGGAAAGTTGGAAGATTTAGAGCCGTAGCTGTATTACAAGCCAAAACAGGTCCAGCACAATACTTTCTAATAACTGCATAATAAATATTAGTAGAAGTAGTAACACCAAGTAAACTATTGATAGAAATTTCAATAGCATCAAATGTTTGTGCAGTATTGAAACCAATAATGAAGTTTCCAGAATTTGAAAGTAAACTCAGGCTTATTAATGAACTACCGGTTGTAGTTTCTCTCAATACACCGCCAAGGTAGGTTTTAATAGAAATGTTATTCAATAAATTTACTGACAGCAAACCGTCTTTAGGAGCAATTCTAAAACCGGCAAAAGTTCCTGCCGCAAAAACATCATTACCGTCTGTAGCTCTTAATTTATGAGTAACTCCTACTCCAATTGCGGTTGCAGCTGTTGCAAAATTAGTCAAATCGGCATCTGTCAATCTGGATACATTAGAAATCCCACAGCCTATCAGACACAAACCCGAAGTTGAAGAAGTTGCTGTTAAATTGTCAAACGTTCCAGATACTAAAGGTATTGGAACTTCCGTATTACATTGAATAGTTCCATTACTTGAAACAATTCCATTACTTAAACCCGACCCCTTTTCCGGGTCAATTTTAATACTATTAGAATACGAATTTATATTACCGACAAAAAATAAAAGTGCCAGTAAAAACAGGGTTGTTTTTGCTTTCATACAATGTGTAGTTTAGTTGATATCTTCCTTTAATAATTTGTTATTACAGCTAAAAATATAGGTATGAAGTTCTTTTGGTAGATTTTATTGAGGTATTACTATAACATTAAATTAAAATTATACTTAAAAAGATATTAAATTGATTGTTTTTTTGTTAAAAATAATTATATTTAACTCAAAATTACACCATAATTGACATATTTTTGAATTTAATACGTAAAGAAAAACGTATTAGGGTATAGAATTAAAACGACTGGTTAATTGATAAAATTCTTTGTGCCGATGGACGTTTTCTTACATTGAAAATTAAGTTAAGGCTACAGTTTTGAATACCCAAACCAATTGTAGGGAAGTCAACTCAAAAACACTCTGAAAAAATGCCTAAAATTGAGATTTTCAAATATTTTAAAAAAACAAATAATAGTATACTCTTGATTATAATATTTCTCTCGTGTTCTTTGTTAATATTTATCAATTGTTTTACCATTAAAATTCTATCCGGCAGCAGAGCTTACGTTAACGGGGAATCTCATTATTCAAAAGGGCAAAAAGATGCAGTCCGCCATTTAATTACTTATCTTTATACAGAAGATGATTTTCAATGGCAGCTTTATAAAGTGGAGTTAAGCGTTCCCCAAGGAGACGGTATGGCTAGAATAGCGTTGACAAAGAACTTTAGCACGAGTATTGTTAAGAAAGGTTTTAGAGCCGGGAGGAATCATGAGGATGATTTAGATGATTTGATTTGGGTTTTTAAAAATTTTAAATCGGTCCCGTTTATCCATAAAGCTGTAATTGAATGGGAAAAAGGGGATGCTCTAATTAATCAAATTAATGCAATCAGTAATGAAATTCATAATGAAATTCAGCACGGAAATTCAACTTTAGCATCAAGGAGTTTTTTTTTGTCAAGATTGAGTAAAGTCAGTGATAAACTTACAGTTAACGAAAGGAATTTTTCCAATACTTTGGGCGAAGGTACCAGGGAAATCAGAGATTATTTGATATATACCAATATCATTATTGTTTTGATTATTTTTGGTAGTATAAGTTTGTATTATTCGACAACGATAAAAAAATTACTGCTTTCAAAACACGAAATTGACGATGCTAACAAACATTTATTTTCTATAATTCAAGATTTAGAAAAAACAAAAAACAACTTGTTTAGAGAAATAATTCAGCAGAAAAAAATCATCGGCACCATTAGTCATGATATCACAAGTCCGTTAAAATATATTGTGCTGATTGGAAATTATATGTGTGATGAAACTAAAAAGAAGGAGAATTCCATTTTGCACAAATACGCCAATTCAATACTAAAATCATCTTCTCAACTTTATGAATTCACTAAAATTTTAATAGAATATTCTAACATCTATATTGAAGATAAAAACCATGAGCAGACCCATTATTCGTTTTATGATTTAGTCAACAAAAAGATTGAATTATTCAGGGAAATAGCCCATAGCAATAATTCAGATATTATAAATACAGTTGATATGAAATTATCAACCCACGTTAACCAAAGAATAATCTCGATAATTTTGCATAATCTTCTTGATAATGCAATTAAAAACACCACCAATGGACAAATTGAAATTGGAGCTTCGCCAAATGATAAAAAAATGGTTTTTTGGATAAAAGATTCCGGAATAGGAATGAGATATGAGTTGATAGATTATTATACCAATCTTTTTAAAAATAAAGAATCTGAAAAATTGATTTTAAATAACTTTGGTATCGGATTACATTTTGTGCTTGAATTACTTATCATTATAAAAGGAAATATCATTTTTTCAAGTGAAATAAATAAAGGAACTACTGTTACTATAGAAATAAAGTATTAGAAATCTATAAACCTTATAATAGAAAATTATGTCCGAAAGAATTTTAATAGTCGATGATCATCTGGTTGTAAGGACAGGAGTTTCCATAATTCTTGATGAGAGTTTCAAACTGCTTGAGCTTTTTACCACTGAAAACTATCCGGATACTATAGCTTTTTTGTCCAAAAATGAAGTAGATTTAATAGTTCTTGATATTAATATTCCCAGGGGTAAAAATAAAGAGATGATAGCTGAAATTAGAGAATTGCAGCCTGATGTAAAAATATTGATTTTCTCTGTTTATGAAGAGATTACACATGCTTATCAATATATTCTTGCGGGAGCAAACGGATATTTAAATAAATTAAGCGATAAAGAAAAAATAATCCTTGCCGTGGATACTGTATTAAAAACAGGAAACTATTTTTCTCCTGATGTCATATCCGCTTTGATCAATGCTTCAATTAATAAAGAATCCATAAACCCATTGAATAAATTATCCAAACGCGAAATGGAAATCTCAGAATTATTGATTGAAGGGAACGGTAATCTTGAAATTGCCAACAAGTTAAATATACAGATGACAACCGTTAGTACACATAAGAATAAAATATTTAATAAGCTTAATGTAAGAAATATAGTGGGATTAATTGCTGTTTTTAATAAATCGGTGGGATAGTACGGCTTTATGTAATTCAATTTTTTTAATCATCTAAGAGATATAAATCGATTTGTTTCTTTGTTTTGAAACAATAGAGATTTTTCAATTTGCCATTCTGATGAAGGAGGACACGAGCGTTAGTGAACTGGCAAAGCAATCTCTATAATACTATTCAAATAAATGACCCAAAAACGGTTAAATACCATTTAAAATTGGAGAACTGTTTTGAACCAATTTATCCTTATTTTTAAAAAAGGCTCCGATTTTAAAAATTGGAGCCTTTACTTTTTAACTTTCACACTTTCTGGAATAGTGTCATATTAATTTTGTATCACTTTTTCAGAACCAGACAAAATCGTTGATCTTCATTCGTAAATCTCTTAACTTAATGACATTATGCTGACGGCAGTAGATTATTTTACTTGGATTATGGTTTGTTTTTTAGCTAAAAACAGGTTTAAAAGCTGACAATGACTTTAAACAGATTGTTTTTTTAATGGAAAGTCTTGTTCGATAATTTCAAATTTTTCTTTATCCAGCGGTTTGTTAAGAAAACGGATTACCGAAGGGTTGCTTTCCGCTCGTTTGAGATCATCAGGGTGTATAGAAGTGGTGATCATCACGATGATGCAGTTTGTTTTGATAGTTTCGGAGAGTTCCTCATACTTCTCAAGAAATTCATATCCGTTCATTTCAGGCATGTTGATGTCAAGGAATATGAATTGGGGAAGTAAGTGCTGTGTGCCTTCCAATGAAAGAAGATATTCGAGGGCTTCGCGTGCTGACTCTTGTAAGACAATTTCTTCGGCAAAATGATATTTTTCAGCCATTCGTTTTGCAATGTAACGGTCAGTCGCGTTATCGTCTATGACGAGGATTTTTTTGAAGGATGGTTTTGTTATTATCTGCTCCATAGGCTAAGTTGATTTATTTGTTTGGAATTTTAATAGAGAAGGTAGTTCCCTGGTCAATTTCAGATTGAACTGTTATATGTCCATTGAGTTTGTTGATTGCTTCTTTTACGATATATAGTCCAAGTCCTGAACCAACTGATTCTTGGGATACGCGGTAAAACATGTCGAATATTTTTGGATGTAATTCTTCATGGATACCGATACCATTGTCCTGGACGACGATATTTGTTTCTGTATCTGAGCTATCTATTTTAATGTTGACAAATGGGTTTGGAATTCGGGGGTTTTGATAGCGAATCGAATTTGAAATAAGATTGTTTAGAATAGTGACAAGACGATTTTTATCAGAGTGAACGGAAGTGTCTCCAGTGATGTCAATTTTAAAATCAACTATTCTGTTTGTGTCTCCCATAAATTTTAAATTTTCTGTTACATCGTTTAGAAGTTCATTAAAGTTGATATGTTCGTTATCGACTTCCATGCGAGAGTTACGTGAATAATCGAGAATGTCACAGATAAAGCCATCGAGTTTTTTGGCGTTTCCTTTTAGCATTTTGAGATGTTGAAGCATTAGTTCATCAGTGGTATCGTCCTGTGCAATTTCAATAAGGCCAAGCATCGAATTCAGGGGCGCGCGCAAATCATGCGTTGTGCTATAAACAAAACGGTCGAGTTCATAATTGGCTGTTTTTAATTCTTGATTCTCAATTTCCTGCTTCCTAAATGTTAAGTCGATATGGGCTTCGCTATATTTTTTAAATTGGTAAGCCCACAATCCGCAAAGAGAAAAAATAGCTGCCGCGAGTATTATATTAATAATGAATGTTTGCACGGACATATAATCCAACTGAGTGAAATAAATATCGCTAAAGCCAATGTATTGCAAATACCCAAACAGTCCGTGATGAATTATTACAACTAATGTAAGGGGTATTTGCAGTTTCCAGTTTTGATACGTAATAAGCATCGCACTTGCGACGAATGCAGTAAAGTGCATTTCGAACAGGCCATGCATCTGGTAAATGTATTGTGCCATAAAAATCCCCAACACTGTACTGAGAACATACTGATAAAAGTTTGATTTAGGCAAGGCAAATTTTGCTGAGTAATAAGCGATAAGTGACAAGCTGCCAACTCCTATTGCAATTTGCCAGGTGTCATAATAGAAGGCAAGCAGCAAGCCTGCAATAAAAAAACTGAAAAGGAAATAATTAATTAAGTTATCGGATTTCCTTTTTATTATAGAAAGAAATTCCCGAATATGCTCAGACTGTTCTAAATTCTCTATTTCCTGTTTCATATTTAGATATTGATTTTTATCTGATAATTTCAAATACGGAAGAATCGTAATTGTTTTAGTTGTTAATTTTTTCTTTTTCTTCAATGTTATCCACAGCATTGTCACCGATGTTAAAAGAAAGAGAAAATCTTATTATGTTATCTAATGAAGTTGTCTGTTTGGATGTGGAATTGAGATATGATAAATCAAATTTAACCTTCTTATATTTAAGTCCAGCTCCAAAAGTAAAAAAATTAAGATTCCCTATTCCGTTACTGTCATTGTAAAACCCTGTTCTTAATGCAAAACAGTTTTGATATAAATATTCAAGTCCAAGTCCAGTTGTAACCTCTTTTGATCCCTCAACTAATAGTTTATTAAACTCTATGGAAGTCGCCAACGTATTATCCTCGTCTAAAATAAAGTCAAAGCCTCCACCCAATTTCAAATTGGTCGGTAAAACACTTTCAGATCCGGAATTTACATTGTAGTTTAACTTTGGACCAAGGTTTGAAAGATTAAATCCACCGCGCCAAATACCCTGAAAATTTTTGAAGGAGAGTTCAGCTGTCTGGTAATATCCAGCAATATCTACGGCAAATGTACTGGCAACACCGGCAGTAGCATCAACTTCTTGAATTTTTAAATCCGAACGGATGTATCTCCCTGTAACGGACATCGAAAATGTTTGGCTTAATTTTAAGGAATAAGACCCATCAAAGGCCATTTCATTTGGTGTTACAGCTACTCCCGGGTCAGTTTCATTTTGTTTAAATACGGTTTCTCCTAACCCAAAATATCTTAAACTGAGTGCATATGTACTTCTTTCATTAATCTTATTAAAGTAATTTAAATTTAACAAAGCAATATCATTTGTCAAAGAAGATAAATAGGGTGTATAGCTCAAAGCTATACCTAGTTTATTTTCGGAAAAAGGATATTTCGCCGGATTCCATTGCTGCGAAAAAACATCCGGTGCTGTCGCTACTCCGATATCTCCCATACCAGATGCTCTAGCATCTGCCGAGATTAGCAAAAAAGGAACTCCGGTGACAGTCTCCTCATTTTGTTGTTGTGCAAGTAAATTTTCAACTCCAAAGAGTAGTAAAAATAAAAAAATTATTTTTTTCATATGTAGATAATATTTGTTTTTTAAAGGAATATGGTATGCTTCGCCAGTTCGCTTCCGCTCGGGCCGCCATTCTTCATTCCAGTTTGTGATTTGGAATCATGGCGATTTCATATGTAGATAATATTGTTTTTGTTGGAATATGGTATGCTTCGCCAGTTCGCTTCCGCTCGGGCCGCCATTCTTCATTCCAGTTTGTGATTTGGAATCATGGCGATTTCATATGTATAGGTTAATTGTTTTTTTGATTAAAAATATAATGCGTGATGCGATACAATATCTATTGTTTGTGATGAAGTACAATTTCTCTAAAAACATTAAATTATTGTATCGCTACGCATTTAGTTACATTATTTTATTATTTATTCCTTCTATCTTTTAATAAATTTGATAATTGAGGATGTTCCTTCTTTTCCGCTTACATGGAGAAAATAAGCTCCTGTAGGCAAGGTGCTCAAGTCTAATTCGCTATAAGTTTTAAGTTGTACATCTTTAATCTCATACCTGCGAACAGTTGCGCCGTTAAGAGCTATAATTTCAATGGCAACATCTCCAGCCCAACGATTTTCCCACTTGATAGTTACTGTGTTTATAACAGGATTAGGGAATATGTTGAGTTCAGTAACTTCCGACTGGTTTACAATAACCGTTATACGCTGTTCTACACTTGCTCCATAGCTATCTGTAGCTGTTAAAATCAATTCAGTTTCTCCGTTGGAAAGGCTTTCAATTGTAAAGCCATTCCCTGATGTGGATATCGATGCAATCGTTGGATCCGATATAGTAGCCGTAAAGGTCAACTGATCTCCATCAGGATCATTGAAATAATTATCAAAACTATATGATTCCTGTACTGCTACTTTATCATAAACGAGTGCTTGTGCCACAAGGGCTACAGGAGCTTGATTATTCACAACAGTTACCTTTATTTGTTGTTCTGTGCTTAACCCATACATGTCTGTGGCTGTCAAGGTTACTATTGTTTCACCTACCGCATGTGTTTCAATCACATATTGACCAAGTTCCTGACCTATTGTCACTGATACAATATTTTCATTTGTTACCGAAGCATTAAAAGTCAGTTTATCAGCATCGGGATCTGAAAAATGATCTTTAAATTGGCGCAGATCAAAATAATTCAATTTAGAATAAATTAATTCTTCTGACTGAATAGCGACAGGTGCTCGATTGGTTTTCAATACTTCAACCTTCAATGCCATTTCCCTTGATGCACCAAGTTCATCAACAGCGGTATAAATCAATGTATATGTTCCGGCAGTTTCATAACCCGGAGCTAGTTTTATTGCAATTTCCTCCCCAATCTTTTCAAATGACACCCACGAAGGCACATTAGGCGATTGAACCGTAATAGTATTGTTTTCTTTATCCGACAAACCAATGCTTACAGTTACTTCAGAATTTTCATTAACAATGATTGCTTCTTCAGGGATTTTAGAGAAAATCGGAGCTTCATTAATATGTAATTTGATAGGAACTTGACCCACGGTATTAACAGGGTCGTTTGTTCTTATCTTTAGGACAGCATGTTGATCCCCACGAACTCCATTTGCAGCAGTAAAGTCCAGTTGAACTTTTTGTGTTGCACCAGGAGCAAGATCTCCATTTGAAAGACCATTCATTGAAACCCAAGCGGTAGAAACATAATTCTCTTCTCCAGCTCTTACCATCCAACCATAACCAGGGTATAATTCCGTATCTTGTAAATCATACCAATCGTCACCAGCATTTAACATATATCTTCCGGGTGTGTCAGTAACCCCAGCATATGCTCCTTGTACGAAAGGCAATTCATAAGGATAGGTAATAATAATATAGAAATCTTCATTTGGATGAATCCCTTGAGGTTCCTTAATAGGTAATGTTACCCATGCCCCCTTTTTGTCACCAACATATTCATAATCAACATATCCCTGGTCTATTATTGTTGCTTCAGCAACATTAGAACCACCTGCGCGTATTTCGTAAGCAATAGTTCCTATTGGCTTATCAATTCCATACATATATGTTTGGAAATGTGACAAAGTAAAGCCTTCTTTTCCGGCATTAAATCGTGTTGAAGTTGTGAAAGGTTCACCTCCATCGTAACCAAAATGCGTATCTGGCGTATTCTTTTCCAGGTGAGCCAATACTCGATTAAAACTAGGATCAGCGTATACACTAACACCTCCTTTAGGTGCAGGAGCCGATTTTAATAATTGATTAACATTGGCAACTTTTGTAACTTTTGCAATTGATTCTGAACGGGAGCTAAATCCTGATATAGATTTTCTCAAATAGTCAATACTCAATTCATATTTCAAAGTGCCACCGTCGGTACCGTTATCAAAAGTAGCAAATTGTGTATCCGTATCTGTTAAATAATTAACGACACTATTAACTTCGCTGGTTTGCACGGCTAAAGCAGGCGGTAATGTAACTTCAGCATGTACAGGAATCATCATTTGCGCCACCGTGGCATTGCTTTCAATAACAATATTATCATTAACAGAACTTGCTGCAGTTGGAGCATAAGTAATCCTGAATTTGGTTTTTTCACTCGGTAATATAGGTGGGTAAGTACCTCCAAGATCATTTATGTTTACCCAACTCCAGTAATCTCCATAAAACCAGTCTTGGAAAAATGTATACACTTCCATAGTATATTCTGCTGACCCACTTTCCATGGACATATTTGATAATTGAAGTGTTTCAGCACCTGAATTCTGAATCTCAAATTCTTGCGTATTACTCGCAGTAGGATTAACCATTATTTCACCGTAATTTATTTCTGCTACGCTTGAAGTAATAATAGGTGCTCCTACTACGGTTAAATGAATTGGTTTCTCAAGCAATTCCTGATTTGGAACATTTGTTCTCAATTTTAGCGTTCCGTTATATTCACCTGCATATATATTGCGTGCATCAATATCTACTTGAGCACTTAATGTCGTTCCGGCTGGAATTACATGTTTTTTTGCTGGGTTGATTATATAAGCTAAACCATTTCCATGATTTACATTGGCATGATTAGAGATTACAACAAAATCCGAACGATCACCATTTTGAAGTCCGATCGATGACAAATTAGTTGTCTGATCTAAACTTCCGTTAACTTTATATTGAAATTTCATTGTTCCATTCTTATAAAAGATAACTTGGGCAGAGGTTGGATCTCCCATTCCTCCAAAGAAATTCACAAAATATTCCCATGAGATAATAATTTTATCATCATCACTATAATAGAAAACACCTACTTCATCCTTTGGGTAAAGAGTTGTATTAAAGGCACCAAAAGTCCAATAGGGAGCAATTAGTGTTTTAAACATATCTGTTGGGATATTTCCATTCATTGTAGCTACATCTTCAGGCTGATCAAAAGTCAATAACCCTGTAGTACCAATATGTAAATCAGTGTATTCT
>Ga0137355_1000048_pt1 | contig 17363 bp, 12 predicted proteins | sample EasRivERMLT800_2_FD_104763 | JGI IMG/M metagenome (GOLD analysis project Ga0137355, IMG submission 104763) | Soil microbial communities from meander-bound floodplain in the East River, Colorado, USA - East River MetaG ERMLT800_2 | ecosystem: Environmental > Terrestrial > Soil > Floodplain ... | reverse complement strand
TTCCATCAATTCATCATATTTTAACAAATCTCTCAACAGAATTTCGATAGTTTGTACAGCGACATAATTTTGTTTCTTTTTTTCATAATCATAAGGCGAATTCAGTGAAACACGTTGGGTTTTATAATCTGCAGGGGCCAAATTCATTTTTTTTATAAATTTAAGAACCGCTTCCATCTGCACATCATTTTGTTTTTTAACATCTTTAGCGTTATTCCCTTTGGTTTCCACCGTTACCAATATCGTTGCCTGATCGGGAACAACTTTTACTTTGCCTTCGCCATTTACACTAATTTGTGGAACTTGTTTTATTTCCTGAGCATAAGACAAGGTCATAAACAAAACGGATAATAGTAGTACTGCTTTTTTCATATTTTAAACTGATTTAATTGATTTGCCAAATTCTTTTCAAAAGTTATGCCATTAAAATTTTCCTAGCTTCTCCATCACGAAGAGTATTGCAATTGGAATAGCCAATAAAACCACCATCAAAGTGTGATCTGACAGCAATTGAGGTTCTTTTATAAGTGTAATCACATAACCACCCATAGCCCCTCCAAAATGAGCCGTATGACCAATATTATCATTTTTGGCCTTCATTCCATAAATAGAATACAGCAAATAGAGAATTCCAAAAAGATAAGCCGGAATAGGAATCACAAAAAATATTCCCAGCATCATGTCGGGTTGCAATAATATTGCCGAATACAAAACACCTGTTACAGCACCCGATGCACCTACTGCTCTATAATTGTAATCATCTTTATGGAAAGAAATAGTCAATAAACTTCCAAAGATTAAACTTCCAAAATAGATTAATACGAACGTAAAATTTCCCAAATAACCCACAACCACAGGGGCAAAAAACCAAAGAGTAAGCATATTAAAAATTAAATGCCCAAAATCCGCATGTAAAAAACCAGAAGACAGCATTCGTATTTGCTCGCCAGCGCGTATGCTTCCTATATGAAATTCGTATTTTCTAAAAAAAGAAAGGTCATTAAAACCTTTGTAGCTTATCAGAATATTTGTAATAATAATGGCAATTAAAATGGTATTCATAAATGGATCTGTTTTTTTATTAAAGTGTAAATCTACTTAATAATATAATTCCAAATTTAATCAGAAGTAACAAACTGTTAACGAAAAGATTTTTTGAATTATATTTGTCGAAATTTTAAAAAATGCAGCTTCTAATTTATCTGATTCTCTACCCCCTTTTGTGGTGTATTTCTATACTGCCATTTTCCCTACTGTATCTGGTTTCTGATTTTGTTTATTATATCGTTTATTATTTAATCGGGTACCGAAAAAAAACAGTTCGTGAGAATTTGGCTTTAGCCTTGCCACATTTATCAGATCAAGAGCGATTAGTTATCGAAAAAAAATTCTTTCACCACTTGTGTGACATTTTTCTTGAAATGATAAAAACGATGACCATATCGGAAGCCGAAATGCGTAAACGTTATTCTTTTACCAATCTTGAAATTTATTCAGAATTAGAAAAGAAAGGAAAAAGTGTAGCATTAATGTGCGCACATTATGCTAGCTATGAATGGCTTGTTTCCATGAATGCCTATACAAAGTTTGAAGCCTATGGAATTTACAAAAAAATCAAAAATCCTTATTTTGACAAATTGGTTCGAGAAATTCGTTCCAAATTTAAGGCTACGCTTATCACGACCAAGGAAACCATCCCAACAATTATAAAAAACAGTCAGATCAAAAAAATGGCTTTGTATGGATTTGCCAGTGATCAATCGCCCAGAGCAAATGCGGCTTACCACTGGACTCATTTTATGAGTATCGAAACTCCTGTTCATACCGGCGCCGAAATGCTCGCAAAAAGATACAACATGAATGTTCTTTTTCTGGACACTAAAAAAGTGAAACGAGGGTATTATGTTTCGACTTTTAAAATCCTTTCTGAAAATGCCAGTGAAGTTCCTAATTATGACATCACGGATCAATTCATCAAATTAGTGGAACAGCAAATCTATGCCGCTCCTGAATATTATTTATGGACACATAAAAGATGGAAACTTAGAAGATAATAAATAAATATGATCAATAGAAAAAGCACTTATTAAAAACATTTCAGTTTTTAATAAGTGCTTTTTTTAACTAACAAACTCGGTTTCTTTATTTATAGAGAAAACCACCGCTTTACCAACACATCTTCTAAAGGTTGAGCCTGTTTGTGTATAAACTCATTTGTGTCTTTATTATAATTATAATCCAGCGCCCATGTTTTATGATTTTCGGCCAATGCTTTGATCCCGTTACAAACATATTCAATTTCGGCAGTGGTAGTTGTTGGATGAATAGACATTCTGATCCAACCCGGCTTTCTTATTAAATCGCCCAAAGTAATCTCGTCCACCAATTTATTTGAAGCTTCTTGGTCTACATGCAATAAAAAATGTCCGTAGGTACCGGCACAACTGCATCCACCACGGGTTTGAATCCCGAATTTATCGTTCAGCAATTTCACTCCCAAATTAAAATGCAAATCTTCGATAAAAAAGGATATCACACCCAATCGGTCATGATGCTGGCCTGCAAGAATTTTTATGTTGGGTATATTTCCTAAGGATTCAAAAACATAGTCCACGATTTCGTGTTCTCTTTTCAAAATATTCTCGATTCCCATCTGTTCTTTTAGCTGAACGGCCAAAGCAGTTTTTATCACCTGAAGAAAACCAGGAGTTCCTCCATCTTCTCTATCTTCAATATCATCTATATATTGGTGTTCACCCCAAGGATTGGTCCACGAAACCGTTCCTCCACCGGGACAATCCGGAACCATGTTGTTGTACAATTTTTTATTAAAAACCAAAACACCCGAAGTACCAGGTCCTCCAAGGAATTTGTGCGGAGAGAAGAAAATGGCATCGAGATACGATTCAGGATCTTCAGGATGCATGTCTATTTTTACATAAGGCCCCGAACAGGCAAAATCAACAAAACAAACTCCGTGATGTTGGTGCATCAATTTGGCAGCTTGATGGTATGGCGTTTTTATTCCCGTAACATTCGAACAGGAAGTAATCGAAGCAATTTTATAGGCTCTGTCTTTATGTTTTTCCAGTAAAACAGCGAGGTTCTCCAAACTAAAAAGTCCATCTTCAGTAGATGGAATCACCTCAACATCGGCGATGGTTTCCAACCAAGAGGTTTGATTGGAATGATGTTCCATATGCGAAATAAAAACGACCGGTTTTTTATCGAGAGGGATATTGATGAAATCTTTAAGATTTTCAGGGACTTTCAAACCCAAAATACGTTGGAATTTATTAACGACACCAGTCATTCCCGTTCCATCGGTAATCAAAACATCATCGCTGTTAGCGTTTACATGGTGTTTGATAATATGACGTGCATGGTGATACGATTTAGTCATCGCAGTTCCCGAAACGGTGGTTTCTGTATGAGTATTGGCCACAAAAGGTCCAAACTCGTTCATCAATTTTTCCTCTATAGGGCGATACAAACGACCACTTGCCGTCCAATCGGTATAGATAATTTGTTGCTTTCCGTAAGGAGAGTCAAACGTCTGGTTGATTCCAATAATATTCTTTCGAAATTGTTGGAAATATTGCTCTAATTGAGTTTCTAAAATTGCAGGTTGAGTTGGGGTCATAGTATTCATAATTTGGCTCCAAATATATTGCTTTTTTGGTCGAAATCGTCTTTTCGAAATGTTAAAGAAATTAATTAAAAAACTATTAAAAACATCTTATTAATTTAAAAAAAGCTACGATAACGCATATGGTGTAGTTTATAATTAGAAAAACTATGGTCAAAAATTCAGATATAATTTACACCAAAAACAAATTAAGCTAAAAAAACATTCGCGCTTTCAGAATTTCGGACTCTGAAAGGTTTTTTCATTTAAAAAATAGTGTCTCTAAATCCCCGCAACTATTTTTATTTCATCAATAATTCTTAATACCAAAGCACCTGCTTTTGTCACGAAGAACCCTTCGATATGATAAGCTTTTGCAGGAACATTTAACTTAACACTTTTTTAATAATACTTTCATTTATTTCAAATCAAAAAAGTTAAATAATAATCATAACAAGCTAATAATCAGTATATTTAAAATAAAATAATCGTATTTTTGTTAAGCATTTTGTCATCGAAAAGCACTAGGTTTAAAATGCTTTTAACCTTATTAAATTCTTGACTTCCCTAAGATGACAATTAGTACCTACAAAAGTGGAGACCAGAAACACATTAAAAACGGGGCGGTATCGAAAAGCCAAATGAGTAGAGAAATTTAAAATTTAAAGAAAATGGAAAAAATAATGGTTCAATTCGACTTTCCAAAGATGACAGCAAAACAATATGAGCAGGTATGGCAAGATTTGCGTGCCGCTGGTCATGAAAATCCGAAAGGGTTGATTCATCATGTAAGTGCTCAGATTGATAATGGTATGAAAGTGGTGGATGTTTGGGAAAATGCTGATAAGTTTAATGAATTTGGGCAAACGTTAATGCCTATTCTTAATAAGAATGGAATTACACCAACCCAACCAACTGTATTGCCTTTAAACTATGAATATACAGCTAATCAAATTCATTGAACTCCAATCAGATTTTTACAAGGAAAATGAGGAGGAACTGTTTTAATAGAGACAGTCCGTCCTCATTTATTCAGATTTTTATCATATGTCAAATATGAAAATCCATGCACACCTTCACATCTTTTATTCTGTCCACCATGAAAAAACTATATCATAGCGATTGGACAGACATAAATACAAAGATAATTTCATTTTACAAGTTCTTAATTTTTAAAACATACTGTTAACTATTTAAGAAGAGAAGTTTTCTTTAATAGAAAAGACAGTAAAAATAACGACAAAAATGAAAACAAAACAAAAATTAGCTGCCTTGATACTATTAGGTATCTTCAGCGTAGTCACACAGGTTAGAGCGCAAGATATGAAAATGCCTCCCGATCATCTCATGGTCATGCCCAGTGACATTAAATGGGGCGACGCTCCTCCAGGTCTGCCTCCCGGATCACAAGCAGCAGTGTTGGAAGGCGACCCAAGTGCCGCAGGTCCATTTACCTTGCGTGCCAAAATTCCCGCTAATTATAAGATAATGCCACATACACATCCTATCGATGAACACGTTACAGTTATTGAAGGATCCTGTTATATGGGCATGGGAGATAAATATGATGAAAAAACAGCAACGAAAATGCCAACTGGCGGATTTATGTTCTTAAAAACAGGTACCGTCCACTATTTCTTCACTAAAAAAGAATGCATCATTCAAATTCAAGATATTGGACCTTGGGGAATCACCTACATTAATCCTGCCGACGATCCAAGGAATAAGAAGTAAATTTACTTCCCGACAGAAAGTGGAAAAATAATTTATAAAATGTACCCCTTATTCTCTCTTGGAAAATAATTGTTACATTAAAAACAAACCCCTTCAGAGTTTTGAACTCTGAAGGGGTTGTGCTTTAAAAACGGATTTAAGTGTTTATAGTCCAGCTACTGCCTTTATCTCATCAATAATTCTCAGTGCCAATTTATCAGCTTGTTCTTGCGAAGGCGCTTCGGTGTAAATACGAATAATCGGTTCTGTATTCGATTTTCTTAAATGCACCCACTCGTTGGCAAAGTCAATTTTTACGCCATCGATTGTCGAGATGTTTTCATTTTTGTATTTCTCGGTCATGGCCAATAGAATCGCGTCGACATCAATTTGTGGCGTCAATTCGATTTTATTTTTGCTCATGTAATACTCCGGATAAGAAGCACGCAAAGCCGAAACCGTCATTTTTTTATTGGCCAAATGCGTCAGGAACAACGCCACTCCCACTAAGCTATCACGTCCATAATGCAGTTCCGGGTAAATGATTCCACCGTTTCCTTCTCCACCAATGATGGCGTTATTTTTTTTCATCAATTCTACCACATTAACCTCACCTACTGCGCTGGCCTCATAGTTTCCGTTGTGGCTGTTCGTCACATCGCGCAAAGCACGAGAAGAAGACATATTCGAAACTGTATTTCCTGGAGTTTTACTCAATACATAATCGGCGCAAGCCACCAAAGTATATTCCTCGCCAAACATTTCGCCATCTTCGCAGATGAAAGCCAAACGATCCACGTCTGGGTCAACAACAACACCCAAATGCGCTTTTTCTTTAACCACCAATTCCGAAATGTCAGTAAGGTGTTCTTTTAAAGGTTCCGGATTGTGAGGAAAATGTCCATTCGGCTCACAGTACAACTTCACCACTTCAACGCCCATCAATTCCAATAATTTTGGGATGATAATTCCTCCCGAAGAATTCACGCCATCAACCACCACTTTGAATTTGGCTGCTTTAACCGCATCGACATCCACCAAAGGCAAATTCAAAACCTCATCGATATGAATATCCATGTAAGCATCGTTTTCCGTAATTTCTCCCAAATTATCCACATCCGAAAAATCGAAAGCTTCAGCTTCAGCAATATCAAGGATTTTCTCCCCTTCAACACCATTTAGAAATTCCCCTTTTTCATTCAGTAATTTCAAGGCATTCCATTGCTTTGGATTGTGGGAAGCCGTCAAAATGATTCCACCATCTGCTTTTTCAAGAGGAACAGCCACTTCAACGGTTGGCGTTGTAGAAAGACCTAAATCAATCACATCAATACCAAGACCGATTAAAGTATTCACCACCAAATTATGAATCATTGGACCAGAAATACGAGCATCACGGCCTACGACAACTTTAAGTTTTTCTTTTCCGATGTAATTTTTCAGCCAGGTTCCATAAGCCGATGCAAATTTCACCGCGTCAAGAGGAGTCAGGTTATCTCCCACTTTTCCGCCAATAGTTCCGCGGATTCCCGATATTGATTTTATTAAAGTCATTTATTTTTGGATTTGGTTATTTGAGTTACAAATATAAAAAAGTTACTGAGTTTCTGGGGAGCTAAGCCGCTAAGTTTTTTCAGGATGCCAAGGCGCGATCCAGTCCCAACGCAATCTGGAATGTTTTTTTTAAGCCGGTCGCCACTGTCTAATCTTCAATGTCCACACTTTGGACGTGACCCCCCTTAGGGAAACGGGCAACTTATAGCACCGCCTATTTGCCCGTTTCCCTAATGCGGTCAGGCTATCCGCGCTACTTTGGTAGCTTGCTCCTATCCTTCACGCTGGCGTAAATCAAAATCTTTTTCGGTTAAATTTAAACCTTGTTCCTCAAAAACAATAGGTTATAAATCTAAATTAGCATAGACCTTTCAATTTTTAATTCAATAATTATTGCAATTATAATTTCTATTTAACCCCATGTATGGGGTTTTTAACGTCAAACTTGGGGTTGTACAACCCCATGCATGGGGTTCTCGACGCCATACATGGGGTTTCTGACGTCAAATTTGGGGTTGTACAATGCCATGCATGAGGTTCTTGACGCCATGCATGGGGTTTCCAGCGCCAAATTTGGGGTTATACAACGCCATGCATGAGGTTCTAGACGCCATACATGGGGTTATTTTAAGAATAATCCTTAGATGGCAAACTCATTTATCATTCGGGGAAGTCTAGAAAAGTTTTTATACATTTACAAAGCTTTATTTTAAATCACAAATCGGTATGAATTTCCTAGCCCACATCTATCTTTCCGGCGACAACGATTTGATAAAAATCGGAAATTTCATGGCCGATGGCATTCGGGGTAAACACTTTGAGAGTTACCCTTTGGACATCCAAAAAGGAATTATTTTACACCGATTCATCGATACCTATACCGATTCCCATCCCATATTTAGAGAAAGCACCAAACGGTTACACGAAAACTACCACCATTACGCCGGAGTGATAGTCGATATTTTTTACGACCATTTTTTGGCAAAAAACTGGAAACAGTACTCCGATGAAAATCTGGATGATTTTACGGAACGTTTTTATCAATCGTTACGCGACAATTTTGATGTTTTGTCCGAAAGAACCAAGGGGATGCTGCCTTACATGGTTCAACAAAATTGGCTCGTGAGCTATCAAACTATAGAAGGAATCAGTGAGATTTTGACCCGAATGGACCGCCGCACGGATAACCAATCCAAAATGCGGTTTGCCAGTCAGGAACTTGCTGACTTTTACCCTGAATTCGAACAGGAGTTTACCGAGTTCTTCGAAGAAATAAGAATTTACGTCGATCAAAAAATAAAAACTTTATGAAAAAAATAATTACACTGCTTGCATTAGTTGTTTTAAGCTGTAAATCAAATGAGAAATTAGTCGAGCCGACAGGCTTAGTCACCGAAAAAGCCATGGTCGTTTCGGCACGGGAAGAAGCTTCAAAGATTGGCGCCGAAATTATCAGGAAGGGAGGTAATGCCTTTGATGCGATGGTCGCAACCGAATTGGCTTTGGCCGTTTCCCATCCACAGGCGGGAAATATTGGAGGAGGCGGATTCATGGTTTACAGAAAAGCCAATGGCGAAACGGGAGCTTTGGATTATAGAGAAAAAGCACCATCGGCAGCCACAAAAGATATGTTTTTGGACGAGAAAGGAAATGTGATTGAAGGCAAAAGTACCGAAACCGCTTTGGCTTCGGGAATTCCGGGAACAATAGCAGGAGTATTTGAGGTGCATAAAAAATTCGGTTCTTTACCTATTGCAGAAATCCTAAAACCGGTAATTGCCTTAGCAGAAAGAGGAGTTGTTGTAACCGAATATCAGGCACATAGTTTGTCCAATTACAGAGCTGCTTTCATCAAAAGCAACGGGATTAACAGTTTGTTTTCTAAAGAATACAAGAAAAACGACACCATAAAATATTTGGCCTTGGCCGAAACATTGAAAAGAATCGCCAAAAATGGACGGGACGAATTTTACAAAGGGGAAACAGCGCAAAAACTAGTTGCTTTCCTATCCAAAAAAGGAGGAAACATAACGCTTGATGATTTAGCAAAATATGAAGCCAAATGGAGAACTCCGATAACATTTGAATACAAAGACTTGAAGATTACTTCGATGTCTCCTCCCAGCAGTGGCGGTATTTGTCTGAATCAAATCATGAAAATGATCGAACCTCATGATCTTGCCCAAATGGGACACAACAGTGTGAAAGCCATTCAGGTAATTACAGAAGCCGAAAGAAGGGCTTATGCCGACAGAAATTACTTCTTGGGAGACCCCGATTTTGTCAAGATTCCAATGAAAGAATTACTCGATACCGATTATCTAAAAAACAGAATGAGTGATTTTACGTTCGACAAAGCGTCTAAATCTTCGGATATCGCCCAAGGCAAAATACAAGGCTACGAGAGCAAGCAAACTACTCATTATTCGATTGTGGATGCACAGGGAAATGCCGTTTCGGTAACCACAACCTTAAATGACAATTATGGTTCAAAAATATATTGTGATGAATTGGGTTTCTTTTTAAATAATCAAATGGATGATTTTAGCGCCAAGCCCGGAGTTCCAAATTTGTACGGACTTACCGGATCCGAAGCCAACAGCATTGCTCCCGGAAAAAGAATGTTGAGCTCGATGTCACCAACTATTGTGGAGAAAAACGGTAAACTGTTCATGGTTGTTGGAACACCCGGTGGTTCTACGATCATTACTTCCGTATTGCAAACCATATTGAATGTTTACGAATTTGACATGAGCATGCAAGAAGCGGTAAACGCTCCAAGATTCCACCATCAGTGGCTGCCAGACGAGATTACTTTCGAACCCAATTCCTTCAAACCGGACCTATTGGAAAGTTTGCAGCAAAAAGGATATATCATTAACGAAAAAAACAACGAAATCATTGGTCAAGTAGATGCTGTTCTTGTTCTGCCAAATGGAAAACTGGAAGGTGGAGCTGATAAAAGAGGCGATAACAAGGCCGTTGGATTTTAGATTGGGCTTAGGTTAGATATTGAAATTTGACATTGATATTGATTTTTTATGAGTTTTACACAATCCTTAGAAAAAGCTTTTATAGAAAACAGCAATGCCGAAAATGCGATTGCCATGTCCAAATACATGAAGAATAATTTTCCTTTTTTTGGAATAAAAACAGAGGAACGAAGACGAATTTTGAAAGCGATTTGGACAGAAAACCAAAATGAAGTTCATGAAAACGCCCGAGAAATAACATTAACCCTCTTTGCAAAAAAAGAAAGAGAATTACACTTGAATGCCATAGAAATCTTGATAAAGCAACTTAAGGGAAATTATAAAAAAGAAGATATCCTGCTCATCGAAAAACTGATCACCACAAATTCTTGGTGGGATAGCGTGGATACGATTGCAAAAAACATCCTGGGTGAATATTTGCTTGAGCATCCATTGGAAACCGAAAACGTTATTGAACGTTTTTCAAATTCAGGCAATATGTGGCTAAATCGGAGTGCCATTCTTTTTCAGCTGGCTTACAAACAAAAAACTGATTTCGATTTACTTAAGGCAGTGTGCGAAAAACACAAAATGTCTACTGAATTTTTTATTCAAAAAGCCATTGGCTGGGCGTTGCGAGAATATACAAAAACAAATCCCAAAGCGGTAAAGGATTTTGTTCTAAATACCAATTTAATGCCGTTGAGCAGAAAAGAGGCGTTGAGAAATATAAGTTAAACACAATATATGTATTAAATTAGCATTCTTTTAAAAAACCAAAATGATCAAAAAACTCATCTACAAACTCGAGAACCTAATTGTTTGGTCGCAAGGTAAACTAACCAATAAACAATTTATTTTCTTATCGAGTGTACTGGTGGGTATTTCTGTAGCATTTGCCGTAATTGTTTTAAAAACATTTGCCCATAGCGTTTTTACTTTTGCTACTTATATCACCGAAATTACCAGTATTTTTAAATACGGGATCATTAAAGGAATGTTACCTGTAATAGGAATTTTGCTCACTGTTTTTGTAATCAAAAAATTTCTGGGAGGCACAATAGAAAAAGGCACATCCCAAATTTTATATGCTGTTGCCAAAAAAGCCAGTATAATTCCCAGAAAACAAATGTATGCTCAAATCGCAACGAGTTCACTTACCGTTGGTTTAGGAGGATCTGCGGGTTTGGAAAGTCCGATTGTGATTACAGGTGCAGCTTATGGATCTAATTTTGCCCAACGCTATAAATTAAGTTACAAAGACCGGACCCTTCTTATTGGTTGCGGCGTTGCCGCCGGAATTGCCGCTGCATTTAATGCGCCAATTGCCGGAGTATTATTTACAATCGAAGTTCTTTTGGTCGATGTAAGTATTGCTGCCTTTACACCGATAATGATTGCGGCCGCAACAGGCGCATTGGTATCGGTAATTGTTTTGGATGAAAATATATTATTGTCATTCAAACAGCAAAGTGATTTTAATTTTCACAACATTCCGTATTACATTTTATTAGGCATATTTACGGGATTCATTTCGGTTTATTATTCGAGAAATTTTCAACGGGTGGAACATTTTTTTGGTCGTCTAAAACTTTCCCCTTACAAAAAAGCTTTTTTTGGAGCTTCTATTTTGTCCATAATGATTTTTGTTTTTCCGACCCTTTTTGGGGAAGGTTATGAGAGTATCAAAACATTATCCGAAAATGACCCCGGCAAATTATTAGAAAACACAGTATTTAGAGATTTTAGAGATAATACTTGGGCTCTTTTATTATTTGTTGGTTTTACCATGATGTTCAAAGTTTTTGCTACAGGAATCACCCTTGGAAGTGGAGGAAACGGCGGAAACTTTGCCCCTTCCCTTTTTATAGGATCCTATGCCGGATTTTTATTTTCAAAAATCATCAATCTACTGGGGATAACGAAATTACCGGTGAGTAATTTCACTATGGTGGGAATGGCTGGAATTTTAAGCGGATTATTTCATGCGCCATTAACTGCTATTTTCTTGATTGCCGAAATCACTGGAGGTTATGATTTAATGATTCCTCTTATGATTGTAGCTTCGATCAGCTTTGCCATTTCAAAAGGTTTTGAGAAACATTCAATGGATGTAAAAAATCTTGCCCAAAAAGGGCATGCTTTTACTTCCAATAAAGACACCAATGTCTTATCTACTTTGGATATCAATTCAATTATACAAACCGATTTTCTGACGGTTTTTCCAGATGAAAATTTAGAGAAATTAGTAGATTTAATTTCTCATTCCAATCAAGTAATATTCGCAGTGATTTCAGCAGAAAAAAAACTATTGGGAATTGTGCATTTCAATGATATCAGAGAAATCATTTTCAATCCCTACCGCGTAAAATACACACCGATAAAAGAAATAATGAGAGCGCCAATTGACATCATTTATCCCTCAGATACCATGGAAATTGTAATGAACAAATTTGAAACTTCAAAAGTAACCTTCCTGCCAGTGGAAAAAGAGGATAAATATTATGGCTTTGTATCCAAATCCGTAGTGCTGGAAGCTTATAGAGCGAAATTAAAATCGATGACCATAGAATAAATTTCAATGCTTCTTTTAACACAATCTTCCAAATTGTTACACCAAAAGAATCAATCAAAATGGTAACTTTGCTTTTTTGCAAAAATTATGTTAGATACAGACAATACGATTGAAGTTCAAGGCGCACGCGTTCACAATCTTAAAAATATAGATGTTTCCATTCCTCGGGAAAAACTGGTGGTTATCACTGGACTTTCGGGATCGGGGAAATCGTCTTTGGCCTTCGACACCATTTATGCCGAAGGACAGCGCCGTTATGTAGAAACTTTCTCGGCTTATGCCAGACAGTTTTTGGGCGGATTAGAACGCCCCGATGTAGATAAAATTGACGGGCTTTCCCCCGTAATTGCTATCGAACAAAAAACAACCAGTAAAAGCCCCCGCTCGACCGTGGGAACGATTACCGAGATTTATGATTTCCTACGTTTGCTTTACGCCCGTGGCGCCGATGCGTATAGTTACAATACGGGCGAAAAAATGGTTTCCTATTCGGATGAGCAAATCAAAGAGTTGATTATTCAGGATTTTACCGGAAAGCGAATCAATATTTTAGCACCAATTATACGAGCCAGAAAAGGGCATTATGCAGAGCTTTTTCAGCAAATTACCAAACAGGGATTCCTAAAAGTCCGCGTGAATGGTGAAATTCAGGATTTGGTTTCGGGTATGAAATTGGATCGTTACAAAACCCACGATATTGAGATTGTTGTAGACAGAATGGTAATTGAAGATACCCCAGACAACGAAAAACGTTTATCCGAAAGTATTAACACCGCTATGCATCATGGAGAAAATGTTTTGATGGTTTTAGATCAAGACACCAATGAAGTACGCTATTTCAGCCGGAATTTAATGTGTCCCACAACCGGAATTTCGTATCAGAATCCAGAACCCAATTTATTTTCGTTTAACTCCCCAAAAGGAGCCTGCGAACAATGCAACGGACTGGGAACGGTAAATGAAATTAATGTCAAAAAAATTATTCCAAACCCTAAATTATCGATTAAAAAAGGTGGTTTTGCTCCTTTGGGCGAATACAAATCGTCTTGGATATTTAAACAATTGGAAATTATAGGTGAGAAATTCGGTTTTAAATTAACCGATGCTGTAGAAACCATTTCGAAGGAAGCGATGGAAATGATTTTGAATGGCGGAAAAGAAAAATTCATTCTCAATTCGAAAGATTTGGGTGTTGCCCGAGAATACAAAATCGATTTTGAAGGAATCTCGCATTTCATCAAAAACCAGCATGACGAAAGTGGCTCCACGTCGATAAAACGTTGGGCAAAAGAATTTATGGACGAAATAAAATGTCCAGTTTGCGAAGGTTCCCGTTTGAAAAGAGAAGCGCTATTCTTTAAAATCAATGAAAAAAATATTGCCGAATTGTGTGATATGGACATTTCGGATTTAACAAAATGGTTTCAGGATTTACACCACCATTTATCCGAAAAACAAAAGCTAATTGCCACAGAAGTCATCAAAGAAATTAAGGACCGTTTGAATTTCATGATGAATGTAGGATTGGATTATTTGGCTTTAAGCCGAAGTTCCAAATCGCTTTCCGGTGGTGAGGCGCAACGCATCCGACTGGCAACGCAAATTGGTTCTCAGCTGGTGGGCGTTTTGTATATTTTGGACGAACCGAGTATTGGTTTACACCAACGAGATAATGAAAAACTGATTCATTCATTGGAACAATTGCGTGATATCGGAAATTCCGTAATTGTAGTCGAGCACGACAAAGACATGATTGAACGAGCCGATTATGTGATTGATATTGGTCCAAAAGCCGGTAAATACGGCGGCAAAATCATCAGTGAGGGTACGCCTGCGGAAATTCTTGCCACGCAAACCATCACTGCGATGTATCTTAACGGCGAGATGAAAATTGAGGTTCCGTCGACGCGTCGCGAAGGAAATGGAAAATTCTTAAAACTGACCGGAGCAACGGGAAATAACCTAAAAAATGTTTCGATAGAATTGCCTTTAGGAAAATTGATTTGCGTCACCGGAGTTTCCGGAAGCGGTAAATCGACCTTGATTAATGAAACACTCTACCCTATTTTGAACGCCTATTATTTTAATGGTGTCAAAAAACCACAACCTTATAAAAAAATAGAAGGATTGGAACATATCGACAAAGTGATCGATATTGACCAAAGTCCCATTGGAAGAACGCCACGTTCGAATCCTGCGACTTATACCGAAGTTTTTACCGAAATCAGAAACCTGTTTACCATGACATCCGAAAGTATGATTCGGGGTTATAAAGCCGGGCGTTTTAGTTTTAATGTCAAAGGAGGGCGCTGTGAAACCTGTGAAGGTTCTGGCGTGCGAACGATAGAAATGAACTTCTTGCCCGATGTATATGTAGAATGCGAAACCTGCCAGGGAAAACGCTTTAACCGCGAAACATTGGAAATCCGATACAAAGGAAAATCCATTTCGGATGTGTTGGACATGACAGTAGATGAAGCGGTTCCGTTTTTTGAAAACATTCCAAAAATTTACCGCAAGGTAAAAACCATTCAGGATGTTGGTTTGGGATATATCACACTGGGACAACAAAGTACCACGCTTTCCGGTGGAGAAGCGCAACGCATCAAACTGGCGGGTGAATTATCTAAAAAAGATACGGGAAATACTTTTTATATTCTTGATGAACCCACAACAGGCCTGCATTTTGAAGACATTAGAGTTTTGATGGATGTGATTAACAAACTGGTCGACAAAGGCAATACGATTTTGATCATCGAGCACAACATGGACGTGATCAAACTGGCCGATTATATTATAGACATTGGCCCGGAAGGCGGAAAAGGAGGCGGACAGCTTATTGCGAAAGGAACTCCCGAAGAAATCATAAAAATTAAGAAAAGCTATACCGCGCAATTCCTGAAAAAAGAATTACTTTCGTTTTAGAAAAAGAAATCAAATTCGAAATTCCCTAGCCCAGATAGAAGCGGCATCCTTTTATAAGTTTCCAGCCTCACCAAGGCTGGAAACTTATAAAAGATAGAGCGAATAGCTGGAAATAGCTTCAAATTCTTCCTTCGTCGGAATGACATTAAAGGAAAAAATATATTTATACAAAGAAAAATGAGATTAGAAGATTTTGACAACGATGAAGAAAAAGTAATCCAAGACAAATTCAAAAGAAAAACTTGGAATGAGATAAGAACCAATGACAGTTGGGCTATTTTTAAAATCATGTCTGAGTTTGTAAACGGATATGAAACCATGGGTCGTATTGGTCCGTGCGTCACTCTTTTTGGCTCGGCACGAACAAAACCGGAGGACAAATATTATATCCTTGCGGAGAAAATCGCTTATAAAATCAGTAAAGCGGGTTATGGCGTGATTACAGGCGGAGGTCCAGGAATCATGGAAGCCGGTAATAAAGGAGCGCATTTAGGTGGGGGAATATCGGTGGGATTGAATATCGAATTGCCTTTTGAGCAACATTACAATCCTTATATCGACAGTGATAAAAACCTAAACTTTGATTATTTCTTTGTTCGAAAAGTCATCTTTGTAAAATATTCACAAGGATTTGTGGTAATGCCAGGTGGTTTTGGCACTTTGGATGAAATGTTCGAAGCGCTAACACTTATTCAGACCAAAAAAATTGGAAAATTCCCAATTATACTTGTGGGCACCGAATTTTGGTCGGGATTGATCGACTGGGTAAAAACAGTTCTAATTGAAAGAGAGAAAACGGTTAATGCAGAAGATTTAGATTTATTTAAAATCGTGGATACCGAAGACGAAGTGGTTGATGTTTTGGATAAATTCTATAAGAAATATGACTTAAGTCCTAATTTTTAATACCTAAAGAGCTGTCTAAAAAACAGCTTTTTTTATGCTTTTTACCGTATGATTTACACTTTTCTATTTGCAAAAAATACGTATATTGTACACTCTTTTTAAATTCTCAAAACGGTTACTTGAAATCATTTTATAAAATTACGTTTTATATTCTTGTTTTATTTACTTCAGTAAAACAATACGCGCAGCATCATTCTACAATGAATGTTGAAGTAAACATGAAGTCTAAAACATTGACGATTCGTCAGGAAATCACCTATTTTAATCAATCGAACGATACATTGTCTTCTATTGTTTTGAATGATTGGAACAACGCCTATTCTAATACAAACACTCCTTTGGCCAAACGTTTTTCGGATGAATTTTACAGGAGTTTTCATTTGTCCAAGGAAGAAGAACGCGGCAGTACGATTACTTTATTCATTGCAGGCAAAAACAAATCGGTTCTAGATTGGGACAGGCCGGGAGATAAAACTGATTTTGTAGAAGTAAAATTAAGCGATAAATTAAATCCAAATCAAAAAACGACTCTGTATCTTACCTACGTCACTAAAATTCCGAGTGACAAATTCAGTAAATACGGATACACTGATAATGGAGGAATGATCCTGAAAAATTGGTTCCTTACCCCCGCCCGTTATGAAAACCACGCATTTATCCGATACAATAATAACAATCTGGACGACATTGCCAATGGGGTTTCTGATTTTGATATTGAGCTGAAAACAGATAAAAGCCTAACAGTTACCAGCGATTTAAATTGCACTGAAACCACTCAAAAAGAAAATGCAACAATTCATAAACTATGTGGGGTTAACCGGACTGATTTTAGCCTTTATATTGAATCAAAACCAAGTTTTTACAGCTACAAAAACGATTCCCTTGAAGTAATTACAAATTTAAATTCACATCATGTGGATCCTATACAAAAAGCAATTGTGGCAGATCGAATTATTCAATTTACAAGCGCCTTCATTGGAAAATATCCTTTTGAAAAAATCACCGTTTCACAGGCTGAATATGACCGGAATCCTTTTTATGGATTAAACCAATTGCCTCCTTCCCTGAGGCCTTTTCCCGAGGAATTTAT
>Ga0137355_1000047_pt1 | contig 17419 bp, 15 predicted proteins | sample EasRivERMLT800_2_FD_104763 | JGI IMG/M metagenome (GOLD analysis project Ga0137355, IMG submission 104763) | Soil microbial communities from meander-bound floodplain in the East River, Colorado, USA - East River MetaG ERMLT800_2 | ecosystem: Environmental > Terrestrial > Soil > Floodplain ... | reverse complement strand
CGCGACCGACCCGGACGGTCGAGGCAATCGGCAAGGTCGTGGAGAGTCTCGCTGCCGACGCGCTCGGCCGCCTCGGCACAGATCCGTACAAGGGAATGCCGGTCGTGGTGCAGACCATGTCTCGCTCCGGCGGCTTGGAGACGATCGTGGCGGAACTGCTTCGCACACGGCTGCTGGACCGCGGGGCGCGGATCGAGTCTGCGTGCGCAGCGCAATGCCTGGAGATAGTCCTGCAGGAATTCGCCACCGACGCCCAGGTCGCTCCCGGAATCACGCCCGGCGAGGTGTTGACAGTCGCGACAGGCAGCGTGCCGCTGCTCGGCAACCTGGCGCGCTCACTCAGCGATCGGGAGCGCGACCGGGCGCGCACCACGGCGCGCACCACGGGACTTTTCATCACCTACGCCGCACGCGAGGGGAACCGCTACACAGCACGCGGACACCAGATCGCCGTCGTCTCTATCAACGACGGCAACGTTGCATTCGAGCAGAAATAGGCGGTCGCGCGGCGGCGGCCGTCAGTTCCCGGCAGGCTGCCGTCCAGGGGATACGCCCTGGGGCTTGAGTGCGATCATGAGAATGTCCTCCCCCACGTCCGGCCGCTGTCGCGCCCGGACGAATTCCTCATGCTGGCGGATCCAGGAGCCGACAATGCGGGACGCTGCGGAAGCCGCGGGAGCTCCCTGGTTCTCGGCCATCCGGATCTCCTCGCTCGCCCGGTAGATGCCTGCGGACTCGGCGGAAAGTGTCTGCATGCGGACGTCGAGGAAACCCGCATTGCGGGCGCAGCGCGCCAGCGCCCCTGGCGAGAATATCTGCATGTGCCGCGGCGGCTCGAGACCGCGCCAGCTGCGACCGTACATCGCGTGTGCCTGACTGCGCGAATTGGGCGTCGTCACCACCAGTCGGCCCCCGGGCGCGAGCACGCGCAGGCATTCCTGCAGCAAGGCTTGGGGGTCGTGGACATGCTCGATCACCTGGCTCGTCGCCACCGCATTGAAGGATTCGGCTGCGTACCGCAGATCTGCGAGCGCGCCGCAGGCGACATGAATGCCGTAGCGGGCCGCTACGCGGTCCGCTGCTTTCGGGTCGAAGTCGGTGCCCTCGACTTCCCAGCCCGCTTTGCGCATGCGGTTCAGGAGCCGGCCTCCGCCGCAGCCGATTTCCAGCAGCTTTCCCGGGCGCTCGGCGCCGAGGAACATTTTTCTGAGCTGACGGCGCTGCGTGGCCAGCCCGGTGAACTGGTCGCCCAAGCGGCTTGCCAGCCGGCACGCCGAGTTCAGCGCCTTGGACAGGGCTGACATCCTCGTGCCCGCCTGCGCGGTGCCATGGGTGTGATACTGCGCATAGGCCTTGAGCAGGTCGGCTTCGACGGGCTTGGGATCCAGCCAAAGGAGGCTGCATTCCGGATTCGCGCATCGACGCATGCGCCAAGTTCCAGGTACGCCGGCGACATGATCCCGCAAGCCTTCGTAGAGCACCTCACCCTCGCGGGCGCATAGAAAGCACTCGGGGCACGGAGTGGTGCGGATGCCATTGCCGTCTTGCGTCACGACTTGCATCTATTCCTTCGGGCATTTAGCTTGTGCAGGCTGCCGGGCAGCCCCGGCGCGAACACCGCAACTTACCGACGCCATTATGCCGCCAGAACGAGATGCGCTCGACGCTTACGCCTGAAGCCGGACGGTTGCCCGCGCCGCAGACAATTCTCGTCATCGCGCTGCGCTATTTCGGCGATGTGCTCCTCGCCACGCCATTGATACGCTCGTTGCGGCACGCTTATCCCGATGCGCAGATCGACGCGCTGCTGTTCGCGGGTACGGAGGGAATGCTGGAGGGAAATCCCGACGTGCGCGGCATGACGACGATCCCCGAGCGGCCCTCCGGCGCCGAGCAGCGCGCGCTCGTGCGCCGGCTGTGGCGCCGTTACGACGTCGCGGTGATCGCCGAAACCGGCGATCGCCCGCATCTCTACGGTTGGATTGCCGCAGGACGGCGTGCCGGGCTGCTGCCCCCGGAAACCGGCAAGCGCTGGTGGAAGCGCCCGCTGCTCGCACGAAGCGTGACAGCGATTGCACACGAGCCGCGGTTCGAGGCGTACGGGCGCCTCGTCGGTGCCATGGGACTGGATTACCACTCTGCAGTCGTGGCTCCCACCGCCGGCGTGTCGGCGCAACAACTGTGCGACTGGCTGAATTTCGATCCGCTCCGGGAGCGGTACGCGGTCCTGCACCTCGCTCCCCGGTTCCGGTACAAGCGCTGGAACGCCGACGGCTGGCGCGACCTGATTTCCTGGCTGCGCCAGCGCGGATTGCAGATAGTGGTCACGGGCGGCAAGGCGCAGGAAGAGCGCGAATACGTGGAGCAGGTGCTGGGGGGCAGCGCGAACGACGTTGTAAACCTGTCGGGCCGGCTGCGCTTTGCGCAAACGGCCGATCTGCTGCGGGGTGCTGCACTCTACGTGGGACCCGACACCGCGACGACGCACCTTGCAGCCGCCTGCGGCACGCCTACCCTGGCGCTCTACGGACCGACCGATCCGGGCATTTGGGGTCCGCTGCCGCTCGCGGGCCTGGAAATGCCCTACGCAAGGAGTTCGCCCCTGCAGCTGCGAGGCAACGTGTGGGTGCTGCAGGAGAGTTCGCTACCCTGTGTGCCCTGCCAGCAGGAGGGCTGCGAACGGCAGCGCGAGAGCTACAGCGCCTGCCTGGACCTGATGGGCGCCGGCCGGATCATCGAGGCGGCGCAGCGCCTGCTCAGCCAAACCGGCGCATGAGGGCCGCCTTGGCACGCTGCACCCGCCAGGGCCAGGACTGCGACGGCTCGCTCAACACATAGCCGTCCGCGCCGCCGGCCGCGGCCTCACCGCGCCGCAGGCACTGCCGGTCGAAGGCCGATTGCGTGATCCCCCATTTCATGAGGAACTGCCGCCGTCCGTCATTCTTGCGGATGCGCGTCGTGGAAATCTTGGCGAAATGGTAGAAAAGGCTGTCGCCGACGCCGAGGAACACCCGGCAGCCGGCGTGCCACAGCTTCATGGAGAAATCGTTGTCGCTGCCCATCCCGGGAGAGAACTCGGTGCTGTAGCCGCCCACCTCGTGCCAGAGCTCGCGCCGCACGAGGGTGGGAGGCCAGGTTGCGCCCAGCCAATCGGCGCGGGGGCGTTGCGGCGCGGAGGCCGAAAAGCGCTCGAGATCGAAACCCGCCGCGTCGCGTCCGTAATCGGCGACCACGACGCAACGATTGCCGCTGTCTTCGGGTTCGACCATGGTCCCGGAGAGCATGAACATTCCGCGCCCGGCGATCTGTCCGAGCGCGCGCTCCAGCGCCATGTCCCAGCCGGGCGCGGCCACCATGTCGTCGTTCATGTACATCACGTAGTCCGTGCGCGCCCGTGCGGCGGCGAGGTTCACGGCGAAGCAGATGCCGAGGTTGGCGTCGCTCGCCGTGTGCTCGATGCCTTCGCGGGCGATCCAGTCGCGCGTGCCATCGCTGCCGTCGTTGACGTGGACCAGGATCTGGTGCGCATGGCGCGAGTTGCGCCGCAGGCTCTCCACGCACAGGCGCAGGTAGGGCAGGTTGTTCCAGCTCGGGATGACGATCGTGAACATCGTGGCGGCGGTAGTTTCGCATAGAGGTAAACTTCGGGCCTGAGGTCGACGCCACCCGGAAAGGAATCCGCCATGTCCGCACGCAAACCTGCCGCGCTTTGCCATCGCATCCTGCTGCTGTTGCCCGCCCTTGCGGTCGCGGGCGGTTGCAGCATGGTCGACTTGACCAAAGGGGGGGAGGGCGTGCGCCTGGCCGCGCCCGGGGAGGTTGCCGCGTGCACCGGCCTCGGCAGGACCACCGCCACTGTGGTGCACGAGGTGGCTGCCATTCCGCGCCATCCGGACGCAGTGCAGGAGAACGTGAACGTGACCGCCAGGAACTCCGCCGCCAGCATGGGTGGCGACACCATCGTGCCGGTCGCGCCCCTGGCGGACGGCAAGCAGACGTTCGAGGTCTATCGCTGCATGCGGCGTTGAGCGCGCGGCCCCCGGGCGGGGCTGCGAAGCGCGGGATTTTTCGAGAGCTCTTGCCACGGTCACCGATACTGTATATAAACACAGTATCAAGGCGAACCTCCCATGGCAGCTCCTTCCGCGGCGCTCGACGCCGTCCTCCTGCATCACCCCGTCTGGCGTGGCGGGGTGCTGGCACAAGCCGCACCCCAGGCGGTGCCGACGGGTTTCGCCGGGCTGGACCGGGAACTGCCGGGAGGCGGCTGGCCCACCGGCGCGCTGACGGAGATCTTGTGCGCTGACGAAGGCATCGGCGAGCTGCAACTGGTGTTGCCCGCGCTCGCCGCACTGTCGCGCGCCGGCAGCCGCGTCGCCTGGTTGGCCCCGCCGCACCTGCCTTATGCGCCGGCGCTGGCCGCCGCCGGCGTGCGCCTGGAGTTCCTCACGGTGGTCAGGGCGCCTGGCAGGCGCGATGCGCTGTGGGCGGCAGAGCAGGTGCTGCGCGCGGGTGCCTGCCGTGCACTGCTCGCGTGGTTGCCGCGCACCAGCTACGCCGAACTGAGACGCCTCGCGGTCGCGGCGGAAGCGGGAGCGGCCTTCACTGCGCTGTTCCGGCCGCCGCAGGCGGCGCGCGAATCCTCCCCCGCACCCCTGCGGCTCGGGCTGGAGCCCGACGGCGAGCGGCTCGCCGTGCGCATCCTCAAACGCCGCGGGGCTTTGCTCGCCGCCCCGCTGCGCATTCCGATCCAGAGACCCGTCCATGCTGTGGGTGGCGCTTTGCTTTCCACGCCTCGCACTCGAAGCCCTGCTGCGCGGCCGTGCCCCGTCTGAGGGGCCGGACGACCTCTGGGCGGTCATCGAGAACCGCTCGGTGCTCGTCTGCAACGCCGCCGCCACTGCGGCGGGCGTGCGCCCGGGCAGCGCACTGGCCGCAGCCTGGGCGCTTGCGCCGCGCCTGCGGACGCTGCCGCGCAATGCGCCCGCAGAGGCCGCTGCGCTCGAGGCGATTGCCGCCTGGGCCTGCCAGTTCACTTCCCGGGTTTCGCTCGAGCCGCCGCAGGCCGTGCTCCTCGAGGTCGAAGGCAGCCTGCGCCTGTTCGGCGGCATGGGCCGCCTCATGGCGCGCCTGCACAGCGGCCTCGCCGGGATCGGTTTCGAGGCCTTGCTGGCGGCCGGGCCCACGGCGCGTGCCGCGCTATGGCTGGCCCGCGGCGAAGGCGAGACCCTCGAAGCGCTGCCGGTCTGCGCCATCGCCCCGCCCCCGGAAGCGCTCGCGCTGCTGCAGCGGATCGGGATCAGCACTCTCGGCGAGCTGATGCGCCTGCCGCGCGCGGCCGCCGCGCCGCGGCTCGGCCAGCAGTTGCTCGACGATCTGGACCGGGCGCTGGGGAGGATCCCCGAGCCGCGCGCCTTTTTTGCCCCGCCGGAGCGATTTCGCGCGCAGCTCGAGCTGCCGGCGCCGGTGGCGCAGGCCGAAAGCCTGCTGTTCGCGGGACGGCGTCTGCTGCTGCAACTCGAGGGTTTTCTAGCTGCGCGCCAGGCCGGTGTGCGCGGCTTCGCGCTGAACCTCCTGCACCGCGACTCCGCGCCGACGGCGATCGAGATCGGTTTCGCCGTGCCGCGCCGGGATGCGGAGCACGGCCTGCGCCTGCTGCGCGAGCGCCTCGGCGCCCTCGCCCTCGCCAGCCCGGCCGAGGCGCTGCAGCTCGAGGCCGGCGGCCTGGCGCCGCTGGCCGGCACAACCTCAGGCCTGTTCCACGATGCGCACAGCGAAACGGAGGAGTGGGAAAGGCTGCTCGAGCGCCTGCAGGCACGGCTGGGCGGCACGCGGGTGCACGGGCTCACCCTGCACGCCGATCACCGTCCCGAGCGCGCCTGGCGCGCGGCGGACGGCGGCGAAGTGCTCGCGGCGCCGCTCGGCCCGCGCCCGCTGTGGCTGCTCGAGCCGCCTCGCCGGCTGAGCGAAAGCGATTTCGTGCTGCTGGCGGGGCCCGAGCGCATCGAAGCGGGATGGTGGGACGGCGAGGACGTGGTGCGCGACTACTTCATCGCTCGCACGCGGGCGGGTTCGCTCTCGTGGATCTACCGCGCCCCGGAGGGCTGGTTCCTGCATGGCCTGTTTGCCTGACTACGCCGAGCTGCACTGCCTGTCGAATTTCTCCTTTCTGCGCGGCGCTTCGCATGCGGAGGAACTGGTGGAGCGCGCCGCCGCGCTCGGCTATGCGGCGCTCGCGCTCACCGACGAATGCTCGCTCGCGGGCGTGGTGCGAGCGCACGTCGCAGCGAAGGCGTGCGGCTTCAAGCTGATCATCGGCAGCGAGTTGCGGCTCGCGGATGGCACGCAGCTGGTGCTGCTGGCGACGGACCGCCGCTCCTACGGCGCGCTTTCCGCCCTGATCGCGGCGGGGCGCAGGCGCGGCAAGAAGGGCACTTACCGCCTCGAGCGGGCCGATGTCGAAGGCTGCGCCGCGAGCGGATTGCTCGCGCTGCTGGTGGCGGGAGACGGGTGCTGGCTCGCAGCGCAATTCCCGGGGCGGGCTTGGATTGCCGCCGAGCTGCACTGCGGGCCGAACGACCGCGTCCGGCTCGAAGCGCTGCGCGAGCAGTCGCGCTCCAGCGGCCTGCCATTGGTGGCGGCGGGCGACGTGCACATGCATCTGCGCTCGCGCCGGCGCCTGCAGGACGCGCTCACCGCGATCCGCCTCGGCACGCCGCTCGAGCGCTGCGGGCGGGCGCTCTACCCGAACGCCGAGCGGCACCTGCGCGCGCGGGTGCGCCTGGCGCAGATCTACCCGCCGGAGCTGCTCGCCGAAAGCGTGGCCATCGCCGAGCGCTGCGCGTTCTCGCTCGAGGAGCTGCGCTACGAGTATCCGGAGGAGCTGGTGCCGCCGGGCGAGACGCCGGCGAGCTGGCTGGCGAAACTGACGGCGCAAGGTCTGGTCCAGCGCTTCCCGGGCGGCGCGCCGCCGAAGGTACAGGGACTGATCGGGCACGAGCTGAAGTTGATCGCCGAGCTGCGCTACGAAGCTTTTTTCCTCACCGTGCACGACGTGGTGCGCTTCGCGCGTTCGCAAGGCATCCTCTGCCAGGGCCGCGGTTCGGCAGCCAATTCCGCGGTGTGCTACGCGCTCGGCATCACCGAGGTGGATCCGGCGCGCATGGCAACGCTGTTCGAGCGCTTCGTGTCGAAGGAGAGGAACGAGCCGCCCGACATTGACGTGGATTTCGAGCACCAGCGGCGCGAGGAGGTGATCCAGTACCTGTACGGAAAATACGGCCGCGAGCGCGCAGCGCTCGCCGCCACCGTGATCTGCTACCGCCCGAGGAGCGCAGTGCGCGACCTGGGCAAGGCCCTGGGCCTCGCGCCGGAGCAGGTGGAACGCGCGGCGAAATCGCTTTCCTGGTGGGACGGCCGCCGGGTGCTGCCGGAGCGGCTCGCCGAGGCTGGCCTCGATCCCGCGAGCCCGGTGTTCGAGCGCCTCGCGCTGCTGGCGCAGGAGCTGGAGGGCTTCCCGCGCCACCTGTCGCAGCACGTCGGCGGCTTCGTCATCTCGCGCGGGCCGCTCGCCGAGCTGGTGCCGATCGAGAACGCGGCAATGCCCGGGCGCACCGTGATCCAGTGGGACAAGGACGACCTCGAGGCACTCGGCCTGCTCAAGGTGGATGTGCTCGCGCTCGGCATGCTCTCGGCGATCCGGCGCGCGCTCGATTTCCTGGGCATGAAGATGCAGGACATCCCGGCGGAAGATCCCGCCGTCTACGCCATGATGCAGAAAGCCGACACCATCGGCGTGTTCCAGATCGAGTCGCGCGCGCAGATGAGCATGCTGCCGCGCCTGCGGCCGGAGAAGTTCTACGACCTGGTGATCGAGGTGGCGATCGTGCGCCCGGGGCCGATCCAGGGCGGCATGGTGCATCCCTACCTGCGCCGCCGGCGCGGGCTGGAGCCGGTCGCCTACCCGAGCGAAGCGGTGAAGAGCGTGCTCGAGCGCACGCTCGGCGTGCCGATTTTCCAGGAGCAGGTGATGCAGCTCGCGGTGGTCGCCGCCGGTTTCTCGCCCGGCGAGGCCGACCGGCTACGGCGCTCGATGGCGGCTTGGAAAAGGAAGGGCGGATTGGAGCCGTTCGAGCAGCGCCTGGTGCAGGGCATGCTCGAGCGCGGCTACCGGCGCGAGTTCGCCGAGTCCATCTACCGCCAGATCCTCGGCTTCGGCGAATACGGCTTCCCCGAATCGCATTCGGCGAGCTTCGCGCTGCTGGTCTACGTCTCCGCCTGGCTCAAGTGCCACCACCCGGCGGCGTTCTGCGCCGCGCTGCTCAACAGCCAGCCGATGGGCTTCTACGCGCCGGCGCAGCTGGTGCAGGACGCGCAGCGCCACAGCGTCGCAGTGCTCGCGCCCGATGTGGCGGCGAGCGAATGGGACTGCACGCTGGAAGCGGGAGCTTTGCGCCTGGGGTTGCGCATGGTGGCGGGCTTGGGTGAGGCCGCCGCAGGCAGGATCGCCGGCGCCCGCGCAGCGGGACCGTTCGCGTCGGTGGAGGAACTCGCGCGCCGCGCCGCGCTCGAGCGTCGTGACCTGCGCTGCCTGGCCGCAGGCGGTGCGCTCGCCGCGCTCGCCGGGCACCGGCGCCAGGCGCACTGGGCCGTGGCCGGGCTGCGTCCCGGCCCCGGCATCCTGCGCGAGGCGCCGATCGGTGAACCGCTGCTGCAGCTGCCCGCGCCGGGCGAAGGCGAAGACATCGTCGCCGATTACGCCAGCCTCGGGTTGACGCTCGGCCGCCACCCGCTCGCGCTGCTGCGCGCGCGCCTGCAAGGCCTGCGGCTGATGCCGGCCGAGGCGCTGCGCGAGCAGCCGCACGGCAGCCTGGCGCGCGCCGCCGGGCTGGTCACCTGCCGCCAGCGCCCGGACACGGCGAGCGGCGTGGTATTCGTCACGCTGGAGGATGAAACCGGCACGGTCAACGTGGTGGTCTGGCGCGACCTGGTCGAGCGCCAGCGCCGCGAACTGCTCGGCGCGCGCCTGCTCGGGGTGGAGGGCGCGATCGAGCGCGACGGCGAGGTGGTGCATCTTGTCGCCCGCCGCCTCACCGACCACAGCCGCCTGCTGGGGGTGCTGCTGGTGCCCTCGCGCGATTTCCACTGAACCGCTAACTGCCTGACCGGGTTTGACAATACCGACGGCCGGCGCACGGCAAACGCCCTATAATCGCCCTCCAAAATGACCGACCATCAACTCACTGTCACCGTCGCCAAAGACCTCGCGGACCTGATCCCGGTGTTCTTCGAGAACCGCAAGAAGGAAATTGCGAGCCTGCGCGCCGCGCTCGCCACCGGAAATTTCGAGCAGCTGCGCCAGCTCGGGCACCGCATGAAGGGCGTGGGCAACTCCTACGGCTTCGCCGCCATCTCGGATATCGGCAAGCGGGTGGAAGATGGCGCCAAGGTCGCGGACAAGGCGGGCATCAACGCCTGCGTCGGCGAGTACGCCAACTACCTTTCGAAGGTGCAGGTCGTCTATGAATGACCGCGCCGCAGCGCAGGCTGCGTACCGCGTGCTGGTGGTCGACGACGATCCGGACATGGTGGGGTTCCTCGCCCTCATGCTGCAGCGCGAGGGCATGAGCGTGGAGACCGCGGGCGACGGGCAATCCGCGCTGATGAAAGTGATGACGTCGCCGCCGGACCTGATACTGCTCGACGTGATGATGCCGGGGGTCAGCGGCTTCGACGTCTGCCGGCAGCTGAAGGGCGACGAATCCACCGCATTGATCCCGATCGTGCTGGTCACGGCACTGGAGGACACCGAGAGCCGGGTGCGCGGCATCGAGGCGGGCGCCGACGATTTCCTGTCCAAGCCGGTGAAGCGCGAGGAACTGATCGCGCGCGTGAAGACGTTGCGCCGCCTGCACGACACGCGCAAGGAGCTGGAGAGCCGCCGGCTGGCGGCCGAAGTGCAGCGCAAGGAAGCGATCCGCAAAGCTTTCTCGCGCTACATCTCGCCCCGGCTGGCCGACCGCATCGCGGACGCCGCCGGCGAGCATGGTGACCCGTTCCAGGGCCGCGCCCAGCGCACCAGCCTGGTCGCGCTGTTCGCCGACCTGCGGGGCTTCACGCGACTCACCGAGCAGAACGAGGTGGGCGCGGTGGTGGGGATGCTCAACGAATACTTCGCCGTGCTCACCGAGGCCGCGTACCAGCACGACGGCACGATCTTCAACATGGCCGGTGACAGCCTGCTGGTCGGGTTCAACGTGCCGTTCCCGCAACCCGATGCGGCGGAGCGGGCATGGCGCACGGCGCTGGAGATGGTGGCGCGCTTCGAGCCCGTGGCAGCCGCCTGGCAGGCCCGGCACGGCCTGGCCGTCGGCGTCGGCATCGGCATCTGCACGGGGGAGGCCATCATCGGCAACGTGGGCTCCACGCACTACGCCAACTACACGATCATCGGCAACCCGGTGAACATTGCCGCGCGCCTGATGCAGATGGCGGCCGCGGGAGAAGTGCTGGTGTGCGGGCCTGTCTACGATCGCATCCGGCACCTGTTGCCGGCGGAGCGCGTGGAAGGGCGAGGCGACGTGACGCTGCGCGGCAAGGCCGAGCCGATCCCGGTATACGCGGTCAGGGCGGGGACGCGGGCGCCGGCATGAGAGTGCTGGTCATCGACGACGACCCGGACCTGCGCAACCTGCTGGTGCACTATATCCGGCAGCAGTGGCCGGCGGGGGATGTAGACGAGTACGACCCGCTCGAGCGTCCGATGCCTGATGCGAGCTTCTCTCTCGCCGCCTACGACGTGATCATCCTCGACTACATGCTGGGTCGCGGCGACGGCCTGCAGTGGCTGACGGAGTTCAAGAAGCGCGGCGACTGCCCGCCGATCATCTTCCTCACCGGCGCCGGCAACGAGATCATCGCGGTGCGCGCCATGAAGGCGGGCGCCGACGAGTACCAGCGCAAGCAGGAACTGACCAAGGAGCGCCTGATCACGGCGATCCGCGACGTCGCGCACGACAAGATCGAGAAGACCGTGCCGCCGGAGATCGCGGCGCGCATGGAGGGGCATGTCCTCGGCGCGCGCATGAAGATCCCGGGCATCAAGGTGCTGCGGCTGATCGGCGAGGGCGGCATGTCGCGCGTGTACCTCGCGTCGCGCGACAAGGACGACGAGCCCCTGGTGGTGAAGATCCTGCGCAGCGAGGTCACGCAGGACAAGCGCTCCCTGGCGCGCTTCATCGAGGAGTACAACCTGGTCGAGCGCCTGCACAGCCGGCACGTGGCGCACATCCACGGCCACGGCGTGTCCGAGGGCAACGCCTATCTGGTGATGGAGTTCTTCGACGGCGGCGACCTCAACAAGCGCCTGGGCAACAAGGCGATGCCGCCCGAGGAGGCGCTGCGCATCTTCCGCGAGCTGATGTTCGCGCTCGGCGACATTCACGAGCAGGGCATCCTGCACCGCGACCTCAAGCCGCAGAACCTGATGTTCCGCGCCGACGGCAGCCTGGCGATCGTGGACTTCGGCATCGCCAAGCACGTGGATTCGATCGACCAGACCAACAAGGGCGAGATCCTCGGCACGCCGCGTTACATGAGCCCCGAGCAGGTGCAGGGGCGGGCGCTCGACCTGCGCACCGACATCTACAGCGCCGGCGTCCTGCTCTACCAGATGATGCTCGGCCAGCACCTGTTCAGCGGCGAGACCGCGGTCGAGGTGGCGCTGCATCACCTCAATACCCCGCCGCCGGCGCTGCCGCAGCGCATGGACCGCTACCAGCGGCTGTTCGACAAGCTGCTGGAGAAAGACCGGGACGCGCGCTTCCGCAATGCCGACGAGGTCATCGGCTACCTGTCACGCAAGTTCTACCAGGGCAACTAGGGCAGGTTCTTCCAGATCGCGCGCAGCTGTTCCGGCAGATCGCGCGGCGCGAAAGGCTTGGAGATGGTGCCGGCGGCACCGAGCGCGCGCAACTCGTCCAGCTCCTTCGGCGAGGCCTTGGCGGTGATGAACACCACCGGCAGGTCGCGCACCTCCGGCACCTCCTTCATCTTGCGGTACAGCGTCGGCCCGTCCATGCCCGGCATCATCCAGTCGAGCATCACCAGCTCGGGCTTGAAGCGCTTGATGGTCTCGATCGCCTGCAGCGGGTCGCTCACGACCTCCACCGTCATCTTGCCGATGCGCTCAAGCGTCATGCGCACGATCTTCTGGATGTCCTCGTCGTCTTCGACGTAGCAGATGCGAACAAGCGGTTGCGCGGGCATGGTGGGTCCTGTGCGGGATTCTATGCGGTGCCGTGCTTGGGCAGCTCGAAGAAGAAGACCGTGCCGCCGCCGTCGCGGTCGGTAAAGCCGATGCGGCCGTCCATCAGCTCGATCAGCCGCTTGCAGATGGCGAGGCCGAGGCCGGTGCCGCCTTTCTGGCGCGTGGCGCTGGAATCGGCCTGCGCGAAGCGGCCGAAGATGCGCGAGCGAAAATTCTCGGGGATCCCCGGACCGTGGTCGTGCACGCCGATGCGCACGCGCGTGCCGAGGTCCTCCATGGACACCTCCACTGCCTCGCCGGGCGGCGAGAACTTCGCGGCGTTGGACAGGAGGTTGGTCATGACCTGCAGGAGGCGCTTGCGATCCGCCTTGACCTGCACCGGCAGCAGGGTGCCGCGCGGCTCGTAGCGCACCTGGAAGCGCTCCGCAAAGCCCTTGTTGAGCACCAGCGACTCGCCCACCAGTTCGTCCAGCGTGAGCAGCTCCGGCGTCAGCGTAAGCTTGCCGGACTCGATCTTCTCGATGTCGAGGATGTCGTTGATCAGGTCGAGCAGGCGCTGGCCGTTGCGTTCCGCCACGCCGGTGAGCTCGGCCACTTCCTTGTCGACCTCGCCCAGCACGCCGGAGTTGATGAGCTGCAGCGACCCGATGATGGAAGTGAGCGGAGTGCGCAGCTCGTGGCTCAGCGTGGAAGTGAATTCCTTCTTCAGCTGCTCGGCCTCCATCTGCCGCGTGATGTCCTGTCCCTGCGCGATGACCCCGACCACCCCGCCTTCGCTATTCACCAGTGGTGTCACGTTCCATTCGCACACCACCTCCAGGCCGTCGCGCCGCGGGTTGCGGATCTTCAGGTGCGCCACCGGAGCGCGCGAGGCCATCAGCTGCCGCCACTGCTCGTCGAACTCCGCGTGGAATTCTGGCCGGATCAGGATTTTGACCGAGGCGTTCTTCTCCACCAGCTCGTTGGAAGTCCAGCCGAACAGGTTTTCCGCGGCATGGTTCATCTGCTGGATGCGGCCATCGTTATCCAGCTCGAGAACCGCGATGGGCGCGCGCTCCGCGAACAGCGCGAGCTTCCTGCCCGAGGCCTCGACCTGGCGCTGCGCCTCGTCGAGCTCGACCAGCTGCTGCTCGAGCCGCCTGTTGAGGGTGGTGTAGTCCTCCGTCAGGCGGCCGTAGGCGTGGCGCAGCCGGTAACCCGAGTAAAACACCTGGTTCAGCCGGTAGGCGATTCCCACGTTGGCCAGGTAGAACAGCGGCACCAGCAGCGCGATCTCGGCGAACAGTCGGTTGCCGAAGGTGGCCAGCACGTACGCGAAAGGCAGCACGATGGCGGCCGCGTACACCGCGAACATGGGCCAGGAGGCGGCGTAGCTCGGGATGCCCGCCGAGGCGATGCCGGCGAGCAGGAACGCGAGGAATACCTGCTGCTCGTCGGTGTGGGAAGGGAAGAACACCGCGCCGGCAAAGCCCCAGTTGACGCCGTGGGCGAGCGCGCTGATGCCGAGCCAGCGCAGCCACTGCCCGGCCTCCGCCAGCTTGTTCTTGCTGTTGCGGTAGCCGAAGTAGAGCGCCGCGCGCGCCGCGGTGATCAGCAGCACGAGCCCCCACCAGAACAGCACCAGGTCCCGCGTGCGCTGGTCCCACAGCTCGTAGGTCGCGATGCCGCCGATGGCGAGCGTCGCCACGATGCCCAGGGGCATCTGGCTGTAGAGCTGTTCGACGCGATCGGCGAGAACGCGCTTCGGGTCGGCGCTGTCGCGGGCGTCGGCGCCGCGCGGTGGCACGGCGAGGGAGGGCGCTGCGCTGCGGGGATTCATCTCAAGGCGGGAGTCCGCCCCAATTATATCGGCAGGCCCGGCATGCGCCGGGCCGGGCCGGTCTAAAGGCCCTTGCCGTTGCGGATCACACCGACGGCGACGCCCTCGATGGACAGCGGGTCGCGGCGCAGGTCGACCTCGATCGGCTCGAAATCGGGGTTTTCGGGCAGCAGCTGCACGCTGTGCCCGCGCCGGCGGAAGCGCTTGACCGTGACTTCGTCCGCCAGCCGCGCCACCACCACCTGCCCGGTGCGCGCTTCCTGCGTGCGGTGCACCGCCAGCAGGTCGCCTTCCAGGATCCCCGCGTCGCGCATCGACATCCCGCGCACCCGCAGGAGGTAGTCGGCGCGCGGCGTGAACATGTTGGGGTCCACCTGGTAGTGCCCCTGCAGGTGTTCCTCGGCCAGCATCGGGCTGCCGGCCGCCACGCGTCCCACCACGGGCAACTCCATCAGACGCCCGAGGCGCGCGGCGGCTTTGTCCTTCACGCGCAGGCCGCGCGAGGCGCCCTGCAGGATCTCGAGCGCGCCTTTTCTTTCCAGCGCACGCAGGTGCTGCTCGGCGGCGTTCACCGAGCGGAATCCCATCTTCTCGGCGATCTCCGCGCGCGTCGGCGGGAAGCCGGAGGATTCCGTGAGATCGCGGATCAGCGTCAGGATCTCGCTCTGGCGGTCGGTGAGCGGTTCTACGGCGGCCATGCTGTGCCTCCTTACAGTGCTGGAATTATATCCAGTAGCGCGGGGGGCGCAAGTAGAATGGCGCATGGCAGCCATCCTGGTGCACGGCGGAGCGGGGCGCTGGGCCCCGCAGGACCATGTCCTCGCCGTGGCGGGGGTGGCGCGCGCCGCCAGCGTCGGCTGGCGCGTCCTTGCCGCCGGCGGCAGCGCGCTGGACGCGGCCGTAGAGGCCGTCGTGGCGCTCGAGGACGACCCTCACTTCAATGCCGGCACCGGCTCCGTGCTGAATGCCGCGGGCGAGGTGGAGATGGACGCCAGTGTGATGGCCGGAGACTCCCTTGCGGCGGGCGGCGTAGCCTGCATCCAGCACGTGCGCAATCCGGTGCTGGTGGCGCGGCGCGTGATGCAAGCCACGGACTGCGTGTTGCTGGCCGGTCCGGCGGCGACGGCCTTCGCACGGGAACAGGGGTTTGCCGAGCACGATCCCGGCTTGCCGCGCGACCTGCGCAGGGCGGCGGGCGTCGGCACAGTGGGCGCAGTGGCACTGGACGCAGAGGGCCGTCTCGCGGCAGCCACCTCGACCGGCGGGCGTACCGGCAAGCGGCCAGGACGCGTCGGCGATTCGGCCATCCCGGGCGCGGGAAATTTCGCCAACGCGCAGGCGGCTGTGTCCGCCACCGGCTGGGGCGAGATGATGCTGCGCTATGTGACCGCTCGGGACGTGGCGGGGCGTATCGCCTCCGGCGCGCCGCCCCAGCGGGCGCTGCGCGACGCACTCGACGACATGGCGCGGCGCTTCGGCGAGCCGATCGGCGCGATTGCGCTCGATGCGCAAGGCAACCTGGGCGTGGTGCACGGCACCGAGGCCATGCCGCACGCCTGGCGCCGCAGCGGCGAACCGGGGGTCACGGCGCACTTCGCCGCCGGTAGAATTCCCGCATGATCGTCCGCTCCCTGCTCGACACGGACCTGTACAAGTTCACCATGATGCAGGTGGTGCTGCATCATTTCCCCGGGGCGCAGGTCGAGTATCAGTTCAAGTGCCGCACGGAAGGGGTGGACCTGACGCCCTACGTGGAAGAGATCGCGCGCGAGGTGGGGGACCTGTGCCAGCTGCGCTTCCGTGAGGAGGAGCTGGCGTACCTGCGCGGCCTGCGCTTCCTGAAGTCGGATTTCGTCGACTTCCTCGGCCTGTTCCAGTTCAACGAGAAGTACATCCGCGTCACGTGCGGCGCCGCGCCCGGGGAGCTCGCGATCACGATCCACGGACCGTGGCTGCACACGATCCTCTACGAGATCCCGGTCCTGGCCATCGTGTCGGAGGTGTATTTCCGTCGCACGCAGCCGCGTGCCGACCTGGGCGAAGGCCGCAGGCGCCTCGCCACGAAAATCGACATCCTGCGCAAAGTGGAGCCAGAGCTCGATTTCAAGATCTCCGACTTCGGCACGCGCCGGCGTTTCTCGCTCGCTTGGCACGAGGAGATCATCGCTACGCTCAAGCGCGAGGTGCCGCAATACTTCGCCGGCACCTCGAATGTCTGGCTGGCGGTGCGCAACGGCGTCACGCCGCTCGGCACGCTGGCGCACGAGTACATGCAGGCCTGCCAGGCGCTGGGGCCCCGGCTGCGCGACGCGCAGGTGTTCGCCCTCGACAAGTGGGCGCAGGAGTACCGCGGCGACCTGGGCATCGCGCTATCGGATACCTATGGCACGGACGCGTTCCTGCGCGATTTCGACATGTATTTCTGCAAACTGTTCGACGGCGCGCGCCACGATTCGGGCGACCCCTTCCTGTGGGGCGAGAAGATGATCGCGCACTACCAGAAGAACCGCGTCGATCCGCGCACCAAGACGCTGATCTTCTCCGACCAGCTGTCCTTTCCGCTGGCGATCGAGATCGCGCGGCGCTTCCATGGCCGCGCGCGCACCTCCTTCGGCATCGGCACCAACCTCACCAACGACCTCGGCTTCGAGCCGCTCAACATCGTCATCAAGATGACCGAGTGCAACGGCCAGCCGGTGGCCAAGGTGTCGGACGCGCCCGGCAAGATCGTCAGCACGGATGCGCGCTACCTTGCCTATCTGCGCCAGGTGTTCGGGCTCGAGCCGGCCAAGCATTGAGCGCGCGACGCACCGCGGTCGCGATGCGGGCGTTGAGGAATTTCCGCTGATGAAGCGCGAGTGGCGAAAGGCGCTGCGCATCTGCGTCTACGCCACCCTTGGTCTGGCCGCCGTGGCAGTCGCCATTGTGTTCGCCATTCCGCAGGTTCTCGAGTTGCCGTCGATCAAGGCGCAACTGGAACAGCGGCTGTCGCAGGCTGCAAAAGGGCAGGTCACCTGGGGGCACCTGGAGATCCGTCTGTTGCCGTTGCCGCGCGCTGTGGTGGACGGAGTGCGCCTCGAGATCCCTGGCACACTGCAGGCGCGCGCGGAGCAGGTCGAAGTGCGGGTCAAGCTGCTGCCCTTGCTGCACGGACGTGCCGAGATCGTTTCGCTCAGTGCGCAGCGGCCCCTGGTAAGTATCCAGCTTGTGCCGGCCGCCGCAGCACCACAGAAGGCAATCACCACGACCAACCCGTTCGCCATCTATCGCTCCGCAGCGGACGCGGTAGTGGGCGCTGTACGGGCGTTCGCGCCCGAGACGGTGTTGGCAAT
>Ga0137355_1000046_pt1 | contig 17674 bp, 16 predicted proteins | sample EasRivERMLT800_2_FD_104763 | JGI IMG/M metagenome (GOLD analysis project Ga0137355, IMG submission 104763) | Soil microbial communities from meander-bound floodplain in the East River, Colorado, USA - East River MetaG ERMLT800_2 | ecosystem: Environmental > Terrestrial > Soil > Floodplain ... | reverse complement strand
CCTGAAAGGGTTGTAAAAGTTGCAAATGGTATTATCTCGATTTAAAATAACTCAATAATTTAGTCACATAACTTTCATCAACTCTTGTATTTACAACGCCTGAACCCGATTTGCTAAAAGCTTCCTTGAAATAATTTACTTTATCATGATAGTATTTCTCATAATTCATTCGAACCAATTTCGAGCCGGTGTTGATTAAACGCGTTTCACCTGTTTCGGCATCGAGCATGGAAACCATTCCCAGATTTGGCATTTTTTCTTCTCGAATATCATAGACGCGAATTCCTGTAATATCATGTTTTTTGGAGGCAATTTTTAAAGTCTGCTCATAATCTTCGGTCATGAAATCCGAAATAACAAATACGATAGCTTTCTTTTTCTGCGTTCCCGACAAAAATTTCAGGGCTTGCGCAATATCGGTTTTATGACTTTTGGGCTGGAACTCTATCAGTTCCCGGATGATGCGCAACACGTGAGATCTTCCTTTTTTTGGAGGAATATACAATTCGATTTGATCTGAAAACAAAATCAATCCGATCTTATCGTTGTTTTGAGTAGCCGAAAAAGCCATCGTGGCAGCAATTTCGGTAACGATGTCTTTTTTGAATTGGTTTTTGGAACCAAAACTTTCCGAACCCGAAATATCCACCATCAGCATCATCGTCAACTCACGTTCTTCTTCAAAGACTTTCACATGCGCTTCGTTGTAACGTGCGGTAACATTCCAATCGATGGCACGAATGTCATCACCAAATTGGTACTGACGCACTTCGCTAAAAGTCATTCCGCGTCCTTTGAATGAGGTATGATACTCTCCCGAAAAGATATGATCGCTCAACCTTCGGGTTTTGATTTCTATTTTACGTACTTTTTTTAAAAGCTCTTTTGTATCCATTTTTAATTTGTTTAAAGTTTAAAAGTTTAAGGTTTCAAGTTCGTCATCAAACAACATGAAACTTTAAACATTAAACAAATCTTTAAGGTACTTCGATTTCGTTTACGATTTTATTGATAATATCGACAGAAGTGATGTTTTCGGCCTCGGCTTCATAGGTAATACCAATTCTATGACGCAACACATCATGAACTACGGCACGAACGTCTTCTGGAATCACATATCCACGACGCTTGATAAAAGCATAACATTTTGCCGCATTGGCCAAGTTAATACTACCTCGGGGAGAAGATCCAAAACTGATTAATGGTTTTAAATCGGCCAATTTGTATTTCTCAGGGTAACGGGTAGCGAAAATAATATCAAGAATGTATTTTTCGATTTTCTCATCCATATAGACCTCACGAACCGCTTCTTGCGCACGCAAAATTTGATCTACAGAGACCACCTGGTTTACTTTTTCGTAACTTCCTTTCAAATTTTGACGGATCACCAATCGCTCATCCTCCATTTTTGGATAATCGATAACTGTTTTAAGCATAAAACGATCGACTTGGGCTTCAGGCAATTGATAGGTTCCTTCTTGTTCAATAGGGTTTTGAGTGGCAAGAACCAGAAATGGACGATCTAGCTTGAAAGTCGTATCGCCAATAGTTACTTGTTTTTCCTGCATGGCTTCCAGAAGAGCCGATTGCACCTTGGCTGGCGCACGGTTGATCTCATCGGCCAAAACGAAGTTGGCAAATATTGGCCCTTTTTTTATAGAAAACTCATTTTGTTTAATGTTGTAAATCATGGTTCCCACCACATCGGCAGGCAACAAATCAGGAGTAAACTGAATCCTGCTGAATGAACCGTGAACGGCTTGTGAAAGTGTATTTATGGCTAAGGTTTTTGCCAATCCCGGAACTCCCTCAAGTAAAATATGTCCTTGACCTAAAAGCCCGATTAATAATCGTTCGACCATGTGTTTTTGGCCCACAATAACTTTGTTCATTTCCATCGTGAGGAGGTCAATAAATGCACTCTCTCTTTCAATTTTTTCATTAATTGCTCTAATGTCTAAAGTCGTTGTATTTTCTTCCATATTATTATTTTTTAAACCTTGGATTTAATGCCTTATTTTTGAGAGTGCAAATTGAATTTTTTTTTAGAAGTACGATGTTAAAGAATGGTTAAAACTTACCCAAAGGCCTTAATTTTAAGGACAAATTGTGATACTGTTTACATATTTTTAGTCGCTCAAAAAAAAACCATTTGAAATCGAAGATTAACGCGAAAAATCATTGAAACAATAAAAAGAATAACATCATGAATAAAACCCCTTTTTCAAGAATTATTGCCGGAACCATGACCTGGGGTGTTTGGGGCAAAAACTGCAGTAAGAACCAAATGATTGAGCTGATGCATTGTGCGTTAGAAAATGGAATCACCTCATTTGACCACGCCGATATTTATGGGGATTATTCCACCGAATTGGCTTTTGGAAATGCTTTCTCGAACAGTAAAATTGACCGTGAAAAAATTCAGTTGATTTCAAAATGCGGCATCCAAAAACCATCCGAAGAACGAAATACTAAAGTCAAACATTATAACTATTCGAAAGAGTATATTATCTGGTCCGTCGAGCGGTCCCTACAACATTTGCAAACGGATTATTTAGATTTGCTTTTGTTACACCGCCCTAGCCCGTTAATGCAACCCGATGAAATTGCCGAAGCGATTGAAAAACTCAAAAGCGAAGGGAAAATTTTGGATTTTGGGGTTTCGAACTTTACCCCAAGCCAAACCGATTTGATACAGACGAAAACCAAAATCAATTACAACCAGATCGAGTTTTCAGTAACACAATTTGATGCTATGCTCAACGGTAGTTTAGATCACATGCAAATACAAGGGATCACCCCAATGTGTTGGTCGCCATTGGGAACGATTTTTAGAAATGATGATGATCAATCCCAACGCTTAAAAAAATTAGCCACACCACTTTCTTTAAAATACAATGTTAGTATTGATGTCTTGCTTCTCGCCTGGATTTTAAAACATCCATCGGGAATTTTACCGGTTTGTGGCACCACCGACAAGACCAGAATGGCAAATCTTATGAAAGCTACCACCGTAGAAATGGAATTGGAAGATTGGTTTGCCTTCTGGACAGAAAGTGTTGGAAACACGGTTCCTTAGGACTAACTGGCGGTTTACTATTTTTGGCATTCAGTACAATAAAAAAAGGCAACTAAAATTTTAGTTGCCTTTTTTTATTCGCAATTTTTCTAATCGATCAAAACTAAAGAAAACAGTCCTGATTTCAGAAAGTTAACATATCATTCTCTGATTCATTTTATTTACTTGATGCCAAAACAACATTACCAATATCGGTAATCGTTCCTTTCGTGACTACAACATCTGGAATCGTTGCCTCAAGATAACCTGATATGGGATCAGGAGTGATCTTAACCGTATAAGTACCCTCAGGCACACCACTTAGCTGAAACACTCCAAGCTCATCAGTATAAGTCGTTATGACACCGCCATCTCCAACTTGTACCGAAACTAACACCTGAAATCCAATTGGTGTAACCGTACCCTTAATAGCTCCCGAAGTAGCTAATGTCGAAACACGAATCACCGGATGCAACAAGTATTTCCCGGAACCTCCACCTGTTTTAACAATAGAATGCTCCACATCGAAATCCAATAAAAAATCATACGCAATTCCGGGTTCCAAAGTTTGATTTACTTTTACTTTCAATCCCGATTGTTGTGCGCTTGGAGTAGTCAAAGTGTACGACATGTTATCTATCATCACGGTATTATTAGTGCCTAGTAGTAATCGTATTTGACCCAAATACCCAGAAGGAATTTCATTTTCAGCTATCAAAAGATTAACTCCTCCAGTTAAATCGAGTAAATTATAAACACCTGGCTTGATGTTTCCAACACTAATCCATCCTTGATCATCAGAGTTTGTACTGTTCTTTATCAATACATCCAACACCTCCACATTCACCTCATCATAGTCCCCTGGAGCATCCATCAGTCTCACAGATATTTTTGAGGTTTGGTTTTGCATTTGATTTGAATCATTTGTTTCATCACAGTTTACGAAAAACAGACTTACAAATACTATCATACAAAAACTTAATATGTAAAATTTGATATTTTTCATGAGTTAGAATATTAAAAATTAGTAAATTAACAACGTCAAAAACGGCACTAAAGTATTCTTTCACCGTTATTTAACATTTGCAAAATGATAAACAAACGTCTTCTCATAAAAAATCTTTTGGCCCACAATGATGAGTGTAGCTTTTATGATAAAAAACGTCAGTTAAATTTGCATTCCCGTGAAGGAAAAGCCAAATTTTTGAAACACATCTGTGCTTTATCCAATTCCAATCCAATGAATAATTCTTATATAGTCGTTGGTGTGGAAGATCAGGACAATGAAATTGTCGGAGAGGATTTTTTTGACGACAGTCGCATTCAAAACTTAGTGAATGCATTTTTGGAAAATCCGCCTAAAATTCAATACGAAAATGTGCCTTTCCCTAATTTAACAAAAGACAAAGTCATCGGATTAGTGACCATAAAACCCAAACGCAAAACGTCCTATTTCAAGAAAGGCATCCACACCATTGTCGCCAACAGCGTTTTTATACGGAGAGGAAGTAATACGATGCCTTTTGAAGGTGAAATAGAGAAGAATAACCAAAATGCCGAAATCGTCATTGGCATCGAGAATAATTCCCGAAACAGCATCGGATATACCCTTGATGGGGTGATCGATTTTATGAATTTTAGGCACAAAGATATGTCGCCAAAATACAAAGTTTTTAAAGAATTATTCGTAATTTGTTGGGCCGGAATTGTAAAAAAATATCGCAACAAAACTTTATTATCCCGAGTAGATATTGAATTGATTAATGAACAGGTCAAACTTTTTTATTCGGCTCAGGATGTTGTGGAAATTACATTTGATGACGATACATTTACCATTATTGAATACGTCCCTTTGGGCCTAAACGACAAAACCAGTTTTTATCCGTTGGAACAACAAACGATTCATTTTTTTGATAATGGCTATTATAAAATTGATCGAAAGATGCTTTTTCAACCGCCAGAATTCAATAAAAAAATGTTATTTCATATTTATAATTCCAACATTGCGTTGCTAAGAAAATTGCAAAAAAAAATCGTACTGTCCGAGCGGGAACACAAGGATTTAGAGAACCTTCCCTCGACTTTTATGATTTGTCACCTCAACGGTTTTGAGGACGCCAAACAAAAACTGATTGATGCCAAACCGTTGTTAAAACCCTTTACGCAGGTGTATTTATCATTTAAAGAAGCTTTGCGAATTTTAAGGAAGATGAAATATGATGTGCAGTAAAATAAAAAATAGAAAAAAATGAGAACACTAGTCATAGGCGACATACACGGCGGATTGCGTGCGTTGCATCAAGTTTTGGAAAGAGCAAAAGTCACTACAAAGGATGAACTAATTTTTTTAGGGGATTATGTTGACGGCTGGAGCCAGTCTCCTCAGGTTATCGATTTTTTGATTGAATTAAAAACCACTCATAACTGTGTTTGCCTCCGTGGCAATCATGACGAATTATTGCTGGAATGGCTTCATGATAGCAAAGAAAATCTATTGTGGTACAATCATGGTGGAGAAGCTACGGTCTTGGCATATGAAAATGTGGATCCAGCTACCAGAAAAGAACATATCAAATTTCTTCAATCCTTGGACGATTATTATCTGGACGAAAAAAATCGATTGTTTATTCATGCGGGTTTTACTAATATGAATGGCGTAACGTATGAGCACTATCCAAAACTGTTTTATTGGGACAGAACGCTTTGGGAAACAGCTTTGGCATTAGACAAAACCATGAAGCCTTCCGATATATTATATCCCAAACGATTGACATTATATAATGAAACTTATATTGGTCACACTCCCGTTTTTCGAATAGGAGAAACTGTTCCGGTGCAAATGGCATCAGTTTGGAATCTCGATACCGGAGCCGCTTTCAATGGGCCATTGACCATTATGGATGTTAATACTAAGGAATTTTGGCAAAGTGAACCATTACCTCGTTTATACGTCAATGAAAAAGGACGAAATTAAAATATAATTAACTATTTTCGCTCAAATTTTTAAATATAAAGATTATGAGGAAAATTATTACATTTGTATTATTATTATCCGTTAGTTTGTTAAACGCACAGGCTTTTAGTGGAAAAGGAGACGGAAAATTGAATCTTGGCGCAACTTTTCAAGATGGAGGAACTGGTGTTCAAATCTCAACAGATTTTGGGATCGGCGAAAATTTATCCTATGGTTTTGTAGCTTCTTATTTACTGGGAGTAAATGAAGTATTAGGTCAAACACCTGAATTTCATGATCGCTTTGATGCCAAATTCAGAATTAATGCTAATTTAGGAAGCGTTATCAATGTCGATGAAAAACTAGATGTATATCCAGGATTGAGTTTAGGACTAAAAAACTTTGGCGGACATCTAGGTGTTCGTTATATGTTTACCGAAGGTTTTGGCCTTTTTACAGAAGGTGCCTTTCCTATAGCTAAATACGAAAATAATGATAATGCTTTTTATCACCTTAACAACCAATTTACATTTAATATAGGAGCTTCCTTTAATATGTAAAAACAGTTTTAACCGTAAAGAACACAACCATTTCTTACTGCGTTCCGGAGGTAATTTTTAATAATAAAAAAAGGCAATTTGAAAATTTCAAATTGCCTTTTTGTTTAAAATGAATTCTATTACAAATCAAATTTTATTCCTTGTGCCAATGGCAAACTTGTAGTATAATTGATTGTATTGGTTTGTCTTCTCATGTAGACTTTCCAAGCATCTGAACCAGACTCACGTCCGCCACCTGTTTCTTTTTCTCCACCAAAAGCACCACCAATTTCAGCTCCTGAAGTTCCAATATTTACATTGGCAATTCCACAATCCGATCCTACAACAGACAAGAAGTGTTCTGCTTCACGCAAGTTGTTGGTCATAATGGCAGATGATAATCCTTGGGCAACACCATTCTGAACATCGATTGCATTTTCTACTGTTCCTGAATATTTTATTAAATACAAAACAGGAGCAAAAGTTTCGTGTTGTACGATTTCGAATGAATTATCCGCCTCTGCAATTGCAGGTTTCACATAACATCCGCTTTCATACCCTTCTCCAGAAAGTACACCACCTTCTACAAGGATTTTTCCTCCTTCGGCAACTACTTTTGTTAAAGCGTTATTATACATTTCAACAGCCAATTTATCGATAAGTGGTCCAACGTGATTTTTCTCGTCTAATGGATTTCCGATTCGTAATTGTCCGTATGCCGATACTACAGCATCTTTTACTGTGTCGTAAATACTTTCGTGAATGATCAAACGACGTGTCGAAGTACATCTTTGTCCTGCAGTACCTACGGCTCCAAAAACGGCTCCTATTACGGTCATTTTTATGTCGGCATCCGGAGTTACAATGATCGCATTGTTACCGCCTAATTCCAATAAAGATCTTCCTAAACGACCTGCAACTGCTTGTGCAACGATTTTACCCATACGAGTCGAACCAGTTGCAGAAATCAATGGCACACGTCTGTCATTTGTCAACATTTCGCCAATTTTATAATCGCCGTTTAGCAAACATGAGATTCCTTCTGGAAGATTATTTTCTTTGATCACTTCTGCAATAATGTTTTGACAGGCGATACTACAAAGAGGTGTTTTTTCGGATGGTTTCCAAACGCAAACATCTCCACAAATCCATGCCAAAGCAGTATTCCAAGCCCAAACAGCAACTGGAAAATTGAATGCCGAAATAATTCCCACAACCCCTAAAGAATGGTATTGCTCATACATACGGTGTCCTGGACGTTCTGAATGCATCGTTAATCCGTGTAATTGACGAGAAAGTCCCACTGCAAAATCACAGATATCAATCATTTCTTGTACTTCTCCGTATCCTTCTTGTAATGATTTTCCCATTTCATAAGAAACCAATTTACCAAGAGCTTCTTTGTTTTGACGCAATTTTTCTCCAAACTGACGCACGATTTCACCACGTTGCGGCGCTGGCATCAATCTGAATATTTTAAAAGCTTCGGTTGCGGTCTTCATCACCTTTTCATAATCGGCAGCTGTAGAAGTTTTTACCGATGCAATTAATTGACCATCAACAGGCGAATAACTTTCCATAATTTCACCTGATGAAAAATGGTTTATCCCTGTTGAAGTCCCTTCATTTATGGCCTTCACTCCCAATTGCGCCAATGCCTCTTTCATTCCGAATTGATCTGCTATTGTTATCATTGTAACTTTTTTATTAAATTTTGTTATATTATTTTTTTTGTAAAGATATTATTTAAACGCGAAATTATATAATAATGGCCAAATAAAAATTTATGCCAGCAATTTCAAGGCCTCTTCAGAGCGAGATTCCGTGAAAAGCAAAACATCGATAATCGTAATTAAGTTTAGGGTAAATTCGTATTACTTTTTGGCTACAAATCGCGGATCGCTAATCATATTCTCACCACAATTCTCACAATGCATTAATGTGGCCGAATTGTAAAAGTGCTCAAAATGCGGTAAAAAATCTTTTTCGATATCATGAAGTTCAAAATAGACTTCATATAATTTGTGATTACAATTGTCACAATACCATAGCAAACCGTCTGTAAATCCTTTTCCGGCACGTTTGCGCTCAATAACTAACCCTACAGAGCCTTCAGAGCGTACCGGTGAATGGGGCACTTTTGCCGGATGTAAATACATATCCCCTGCATGGAGCTCCATTTCTTTGCGCTGACCATCTTCTTGGATAAACACTTTTATTGAGCCTTCCAATTGGTAAAATAACTCCTCGGTTTCATTATAATGATAATCTTTGCGCGCATTTGGCCCGGCTACAATCATCACTATATAATCCTCTGATTCTACATAAAGATTTTTATTCCCAACCGGAGGTTTAAGCAACTCGCGGTTTTCATCTATCCATCTATTGAGGTTGAAAGGTTTTGTTATTGCCATTTTTTTGAGATTCTAAGTTTCTAAGGCACTAAGGTACTAAGATTTTGAATTATAGGAAATACTAATTTTACTCAGTATTTCAGCAACTCAGTGCCTTACTTCTTTAATCAAATAAATGTACACCGGAAAATGATCGCTGAATCCTATCTCTGTAGCCGAATGACGCAGTGGATATCCTTTATACTGACCGGACTTTTGAATTAAAAAAGATTTATTGTAAATTCCAGCTTTCCAATAATTAAAGGTAGAATAATCTGTTTTAAGCAGAGATTCGGAAACCATAATTTGGTCAAAAATATCCCATGCATCCCGAAAAGCAATCGTTCCCATTCCTTTTTTGGCCATTTCCTCAAAAGGATTGTAAATTCCGAATGGAGGCACTTCGCTCTTCTGAGCTTTCGCTCCAAGCGCCTCTTTAACACTTTTGTTATACGAACCATCATTCAAATCGCCGAGGGTAATAACTTTTGCTTTGGGGTTCATACGTTGCAAAGAATCAATTATTTTTCTGTTTAATACTCCAGCGGCTTCCCTAAACGGGCTTGTCCTTTTTTCACCACCAGAACGTGACGGCCAGTGATTGACAATAATATTAATCTCCTCGCCATCCAAAAAGCCCGTCACCAATAACTGATCTCTTGTAAATACGCGATGGTTTTTTGTATTTATTTGCATCTCATCATCCGTCTTTTCATCAGATTCTGCTTTAGACGGTTCTTTTATTTTTAACACTTCTCTATAGACATATAAAGGGATATTGATAAAACTTGTGGGCTGAAAATGATTTTTTTGATACAATAAAGCAACATCAATTCCTCGTTTGTCTGGCGAATCAAAATGAACTATACCATAATTATAAGGAATCAGTTTTGGCTGTTTGACTAAGTCCTCGAGCACTCCTCTATTTTCTATTTCGCAACCGCCAATAAATGTTGGTGCATTGTGATTTTCAGCGGAGCCAATCTGTGAAAGAACTGCCGCCAAGTTTTGTAGTTTTTGGTGGTATTTTTGAGAAGTCCAACGTTGCGCTCCCGTTGGCGTCCATTCCTCATCATTGGTAATTGGATCATTTATGGTATCAAAAAGGTTTTCAAAATTGTAAAAGGCAACGGTATGGATGAGATAGTTTTTCTGCTGTGCGACAGATTTCGACATTGAAAAAAAAAGAAATATAAATGGAGCCAAGTGTTTTAATCTCATTTTCTATACTATAAATACTATTAATATCGTTTGTCTATTTGTAAAAATAAACGATTTAAATTGAAATACTAAGTTGTTTTAACAAGAATTACACTAATTTAAATAATTGCCAAGCTTATTTAGAATAGAAATACACATTGCCAAATAATATTTTGCTAATTGTCTATCTTTGTTTTGGTATTTTCAGGACGCCCTATTTGATTTAGTAAAAGAAAAAACACAATTTATGAATACAGCGCGATTTACTTTTATTCACACCAATTTTCTTTTATATAAATTCCTGTTTCTTATTTTTGTTTTACAATCCACCAACAGTCAAGCCCAAACACCAATGATAACACCTCCATTTTTAAAAAAAGGAGATACAATTGCCATTGTATCAACCGCACGAAAAAATATTGATGACAATTTACAACCTGCTATCGATTTAATGAAAAGTTGGGGATTAGAAGTCGTTATAGGCAAAACCATCGGCTTGGACACCAATCAATTGGCCGGTACCGATGAACAACGCGCAGAGGATTTTCAGCACCAAATGGATAATCCAAATATCAAGGCAATTTGGTGTGTCCGTGGCGGTTATGGTACGGTACGAATGCTGGACTTATTGAATTTTACAAAATTTAAACAACATCCTAAATGGATTGTAGGGTTTAGTGATGTTACGGTTTTGCATAACCATTTAAACACTATGGGATACAAATCAATACATGGCATTATGCCGATAAGTACTCTTAGCTCTACTGCACAAGCCAAAGAAACTTTGAGAATTGCACTGTTTGGAGGAAACCTAAAATATACAGTTGATTCCTTTTATATGAATCGATTAGGTATTGCTTCCGGTGAACTCGTGGGTGGCAATTTGTCAATTTTATACAGTGTTTTGGGCTCCCCATCTGCAATTGACTGTCATGACAAAATTTTGTTTTTGGAAGATTTAGATGAATATCTGTACCATGTAGACCGGATGATGATGAATTTGAAACGCAATGGCTGCCTGGAAAGTATCAAAGGAATCCTCGTGGGTTCGATGACAAAGATGAAAGATAACGAAATTCCTTGGGGAAAAAATGCGCTTGAAATCATTGACGATGTGACCAAAAAATACAATATCCCGATTTTATACAATTTCCCTGCGGGACATATTCAAGACAATCGGGCATTGATAATGGGAAACAAAGTAACTCTGGAAGTAAAGGCCGATTGTAGCGCTGTTGTGTTTGAATAAGGATGATGACGTTATGGATTAAGGATTGGACGGTGAGAAAAAATTCCGTCTCGATAAGCACGTATTTAAACAACTTTAATAACTACACTAACCTTTAACTTCAAAAAAATGGCCGAACACAACGAACTGGGAAAACTAGGGGAAGAAATGGCAATTGAATTTCTTCAAAAAAACGGCTATGCCATTTTAGAAACCAATTGGACTTTCCAGAAAGCCGAAATTGATATTCTTGCCCAAAAAGAAAATACGCTGGCTGTTGTCGAAGTGAAAACCCGTTCTTCCTTAGAATTTGGTTTACCCCAAGATTTTGTCAAACCAAAAAAAATCCAACTTTTGGTCAAAGCCGTAGATGCTTTCGTAAACGAAAGAAATCTCGATATAGACGTTCGTTTTGACATCATTGCAATCCATAAAGAAAACAAATCATTTGTGATAGAGCACCTTATAGATGCCTTTTATCATTTTTAAACGTATTTTTTTGATGTTATATTTGTAACAAATTGTTTTTTATTTATCTTTGCTCGGACTTTTGACACAAATCATCATCAAAGTGTCTAATCTGAAGTAAAAAATAATTCCATATAAATATGAAAACTGTTTCTTCAATAGTAGAAAATTACATCAAAACAAAACCATTTTTACTCAATGCATTATCGCTCGGCATCATTAATTTGACCTCTTTGTCCAGAAATATAATGACCGAATTAGAAAGCGATTTTGGTAAAGAAGTGAAACAGGGTGCCGTGGTTATGGCACTAAAAAGACTTACCGAAGAACTGGATTTTAGGTTAAACCATAAAATCAATAAGGTTATAAAAAACATCGGCGAAATAACCGTTCGTTCCGAATTGACCGATTATACTTTTGCCGTATCAGAAACTATCCTAAACAAACAGGCCGATTTTATTTCGGATATCAATGCTATGCCGGACATTTTTTACACCTCATCAAGAGGCGTAAACGAAACCAATATTGTGGTCAGCAACAGCGTAAATCATCTGGTAGACAAACACTTTGCCAATGAAAAACTGATTCAAAAACTAGAAAACCTGGCTTCGATTACCGTAAAATTGCCAAAAGAAAACATCACAGTTCCCGGAATTTATTATTTCATCTTTCAACGTTTGGCTTGGGAAGGAATCATCATCAATGAGGTAATTTCGACTTCAAACGAATTTACCATTTTGGTAAGCGAAAATGAAGTGGATGTCGCTTTTAAAGTGATCAAGGATTTGAAGAATTAAAGAATTTCAAGGCTACCAGCCTTTTAAAGGCTGGTAGCCTTGAAGTAGTCTTGAAACTCTATTAAGATAATTTGTATTTAATTAAAATATAACAAATCAATCTATGAACCCATTACCACTTGAAAACGGAAAATATTATCATATTTATAATAGAGGGAATAATGGAATCGATTTGTTTTATGACGCAGAAAATTATAATCATTTTTTAAAGCTATATACAAAGTATATTGACCCTGTTACAGAAACTTTTGCTTGGTGTTTAATGCGAAATCATTTTCATATTCTGGTTTACATCAAAGAAACCGATGAAATCAATCATTCAAAACTAGAATATTCCTCTACTGATAAGCCAAAGATCGTCAGCGCGTCAAAACAATTCTCTAACCTGTTTAATGCCTACACCTTGGCAATCAATAATCGATATAATAGAACCGGAAGTTTATTTGAGAAAAGTTTTAGAAGAAAATTAGTTACTTCTGAATCTTATTTTCAAAAACTTATTTATTACATCCATAACAACCCCGTTCATCATAAGTTTACGGAACATATTGCAGAATACCCTTGGACTTCGTATGGAACAATGATTTCTACAAAAGAAACTAAATTACAACAAAATAGAGTTATAGAATTATTTGGTGATTTAGACAATTTTAAATATTATCACACACTCCATCAGGATTTAGAAGACGTAGAAAATCTGACCATAGAATAGGATTTTTAAGCTTCATATTATCATATTATTCAAGGCTGCTAGCCTTTTGAAGGCTAGCAGCCTCGAATAATATGGAAGCTTTGTTGTTTTATTTGCTTTCCATCATCTCCATCAATTCCAAAGCCCTTCTAGTCGATTTTACATTATCGAAAGTTAACAGCAAACGCAAACCATTAGGAGTTTGCTTTTCTTTCATTTGGCAAATGTTGTTATGGGTTTGTACAAACTGAATCACTTTATGGAAACGTTTGGAATGGTAATAATCCGATTGTTGATCGGATACAAAATAACCGATCATCTTGCCTTTTTTCATCACCAATTTTTCGATACCAATATTAGTCGCAATCCATTTGATGCGAATACTGTTCATTAAGGCATTGGCTCGTGGTGGCATTGGGCCAAAACGGTCGATTAATTTGTTTTGGAAAACAACCAGTTCTTCCTCGTTTTTCACGGCACCCAACTCATTGTACAAACTCAAACGCTCCGTAACATTATTGATGTATTCGTCTGAAAACAACAACTCAAAATCGGTGTCGATTTGCAGGTCTTTTACATATTCCTTGGTTTCGATATTATTCTCTTCAGGGTATAAATCCTTGAATTCATTTTCCTTCAATTCTTCGATGGCCTCGTTCATGATTTTTTGATAGGTATCAAAACCAATTTCATTGATAAAGCCACTTTGTTCGCCACCCAATAAATCACCGGCTCCACGGATTTCCAAATCTTTCATCGCAATATTAAAACCGCTTCCGAGTTCGCTGAATTGCTCTAAAGCCTGAATTCGTTTTCTGGCATCATCGGTCATTGCTGAATACGGCGGACAGATGAAATAACAAAATGCTTTCTTGTTGCTACGCCCGACCCGGCCACGCATTTGATGCAAATCGGACAAACCAAAATTATTGGCATTATTGATAAAAATCGTATTGGCATTCGGGACATCTAATCCGCTTTCTATGATGGTGGTTGCCACCAAAACATCAAACTCACCGTTCATGAAAGCTAACATCAATTCTTCCAGTTTTGCCCCTTCCATTTGTCCGTGACCAATTCCCACTCGGGCATTTGGCACCAAACGCTGAATCATCCCCGCAATTTCCTTGATGTTTTCGATTCTATTATTGATAAAGAAAACCTGTCCGTTTCGCTGAATTTCATACGAAATCGCATCCCGAATCAGTTCTTCGCTAAAACCGACAACATTCGTTTCAATAGGATATCTGTTAGGCGGAGGCGTTGTAATTACGGATAAATCTCGCGCTGCCATCAATGAAAATTGTAACGTTCTCGGAATTGGTGTGGCAGTCAAAGTAAGCGTATCGACATTGGCCGCAATAGTTTTGAGTTTGTCTTTTACGTTGACACCAAATTTTTGTTCCTCATCAACTATCAGCAATCCCAAGTCTTTGAAAACTACATTTTTGTTGACCAATTGATGGGTTCCAATGACAATATCGAGCTTTCCTTCGGCCAATTGTTTTAGGGTTTCTGTTTTTTGTTTGGCTGTTCTAAAACGGTTTAGATAACCCACCGAAACCGGCATATCTTTTAATCTTTCGGTAAAAGTACGGTAATGTTGGTACGCCAAAATAGTGGTGGGAACCAAAATTGCCACTTGTTTACTATTGTCAACTGCTTTGAAAGCGGCACGAATGGCCACCTCGGTTTTTCCGAAACCAACATCCCCACAAACCAAACGATCCATCGGGCGGTCGCTTTCCATATCGGCTTTTACCTCTTGGGTTGATTTAATTTGGTCCGGAGTATCTTCGTAAATAAACGAACTTTCCAATTCGTTTTGCAAATAACTGTCGGGAGCAAACTGATATCCTTTCTCCAATCTTCTTTTGGCATACAATTGAATCAAATTGAACGCAATGTTTTTGACTCTTGCTTTTGTTTTTTGCTTTAAAGTCTTCCAGGCATTCGAACCCAATTTGTAAATTTTGGGTGGTGTTCCGTCTTTTCCGTTGTATTTTGAAATTTTGTGCAGCGAATGAATGCTCACATACACAATATCATTATCGGCATACACAAGCTTGATGGCTTCCTGCGTTTTGCCTTCAACCTGTATTTTTTGTAAACCTCCAAACTTCCCAATTCCATGGTCGATATGCGTTACATAATCTCCTACAGAAAGTGTGGTAAGCTCTTTTAAGGTAATATTCTGCTTTTTTGAGTAGCTGCTTTTAATGTTAAATTTATGATACCGTTCAAAAATCTGGTGGTCGGTGTAGCAGGTAATTTGATTTTCATTATCAATAAAACCCTCATACAAAGGCAAAACAACGGTATGGTATTGCTTGCGGATATTCTCATGATTGGCTTCGTCCAATGTTTCGAAAATATCATGAAACCTTTTCGCCTGATTTTCATTGGTACAAAACAAATAGTTCTTGTATCCATTGAAATGATTGTCGCTCAGATTATTCAGCAATAAATCAAATTGCTTGTTGAACGACGGTTGTGGCTGAATGTGGAATTCGAATTTTTTAGCAATTTTAAAAACCGGTTTCGAACTCAATTCCACAATCGAAAAATCCAAAGCTCTTTTAATAAACTCCGTCTGGTTCAAAAATAGTTGTTCCGGGCTGGCGTGTTTGATATCTTTTGATAACTTTTCAAAAGCTTCTTGCGCCTTACCAAATTGCTTCTCCAATTGACTTAGCAAGTCTTCGGTGTTTTGAATAAAAATGACTGTTTTCTCCGAAATATAATCCAAGAAACTCTCCCGATTTTCCTGAAAAACCTTATTCTCCACATTCGGGATTATCGTGATTTTCTTTTGCTTTTCTAATGACAATTGAGTCGCCACATCAAAGCTTCGAATGCTTTCTACTTCGTTACCAAAAAACTCTATACGGTATGGATTATCATTCGAAAACGAAAACACGTCGACAATTCCTCCTCGAACGGAAAATTCTCCGGGCTCCGTGATGAAATCGACTCTTTTGAATTCATATTCGAACAAAACTTCGTTGATAAAATCTATAGAAATTTTGTCACCAACACTTACTTTCAGCGTGTTTTTGTCCAATTCTTTTCGGGTCACCACCTTCTCAAAAAGTGCTTCGGGATAGGTAACAATAACCGCCGGTTTTTTTCGGGAATTGATTCTGTTCAGCACCTCAGCGCGAAGCAAAACATTGGCATTATCCGTTTCTTCTATCTGATACGGACGACGAAAAGAACCCGGATAAAACAATACATCCTGTTCACCAATCATTTGTTCTAAATCGTTCAAATAGTAAGCCGCTTCCTCCTTGTTGTTTAAAACAATCAAAAAAGGGAGTTCCGCTTTCTTGAAAACAGAACGAATCACAAATGAAAGTGACGATCCCAACAAACCGTTGAGATGCATTTTTACTTGATTGTTCTCGTTCAAACGCGCTACAATCTGCTGCGTTTTGGGCGAATCGTCGTAGGTATGGTATAAAACTTTATTACTCAATGCGAGGTTCGTTTAAATCGGGTTTTACATTTGGAATAGCTCTTGCGGTATCCAACATTTTCATTAAATCAGATTCTCCTTCTTCAAGAGGAATTTTACTTTTCTCGGTTATTTTTTCCATTTGGCGTTGTAAAGACACCAATTCGAGATTGATTTCCCCAACTAAACCAATTATTTTTTGGTCCGGGATTTTATCCAAATGGATGTATAAATCCAATAGTCTTACTTTGGATATTAAAGTGGCGATTCGGCTTTTTATTTGCGGTTGGTCAAACTTTGCAGGAATAGTAGAATTTAAAGCCTCTACTTTTTTAGAAAGTGCTTTGGCTTTTTGTTGGAATGCCCCTATCGATTTTTTAGGTTTTTGCGCTAGTTCGGCCAAAAAAAGGCGCCATTCGGTCCAAGTTGCCATACTAGCTTCTGAAGTGGCATTAATCGGTGTGCCATAAAAAACCCAACCTTTATTTATATTCGAAAAAATCAGTTCCTTTTTTTGGGCATCTTTAGCGTTCTCAACTTGGCGGTTTTCGTTTTCATTTTTACACGAAAACAACAGAAATGTCAAGAAAAAGAAGAAGGCAAATTTATAGTTCATTTGAAATTGCATTAAGAGACAAAGTTACAGAATAACAATAGCAATAGCAATACGAATGATAATATCGATATTGTCGTCTCCTAAGAGGATTTACAAACTCGGATCATCTGTTTCTAATTATGGCGAAAACGTTATATTTGCATTTCAAAAAATAGACAAAGATGAAATCGCCATTTTTCAAAAAATCATAAAATAAGAATGAAAAACGGCGATACCATATTCCCTTAAAAAACAAATATCATCTACATATGAATCCAAAAATATTAATTATAGG
>Ga0137355_1000045_pt1 | contig 17805 bp, 14 predicted proteins | sample EasRivERMLT800_2_FD_104763 | JGI IMG/M metagenome (GOLD analysis project Ga0137355, IMG submission 104763) | Soil microbial communities from meander-bound floodplain in the East River, Colorado, USA - East River MetaG ERMLT800_2 | ecosystem: Environmental > Terrestrial > Soil > Floodplain ... | reverse complement strand
CATCCTTTAAAGTTTTTGGCTTGTTTACAATTGGCTTTCCTTCTGTGAATTTCCAAATGTAAGCGCTAAAAGTTCCAAATTCTTCTTGCACTTTCATAAAAGCTACGGCATTCGAAACGGCTGCGCGAATCTTTAGTTGATTGCGGATGATTCCTGAATCCAGCATTAATTCCTGAATCTTGTCTTCAGTATATTGTGCTACTTTTTTATAGTCGAAATCATCAAATGCGAGTTTAAAATTTTCACGTTTACACAGAATTGTAATCCAGCTCAGACCTGCCTGAAAGGTTTCCAGGATTAGAAATTCAAATAATTTTTGATCTTCATAAACGGGTACGCCCCATTCTTCATCGTGGTATTTTCGATACAAGGAATCTTTTTCGCACCAAGCGCATCGTATAAGTTCTGTTTTCATTATCTTCTAATTTCCCAATGATAGCCCTTCACTGAAGGGATATATGCGGAGCCGTTTTTTAATATTAAGTTGTTGTAGATTTTATTATTGTATTTGATACCTATTGCATCACCGGAAGTATACATATTGTTATTGCGAAAATCAATCTTCAATGTTGCATCTTCAAATTCTGCGTCAGAGACTTTTTCTACCATCCAAGTAGATTTCCATTTGAAGGCAAGTTCGTTTTCTGAAACTTTAACAATGCTTTTTATTAGCTTAATTCCATCTTCGGGCATGTGAAAATCGTTCTTGAGTTGTTCATTAGTAATTGTTTGACCCACTTTAGATTGGGACATCAGTTTTTTAAAATTCAAAAAGGTGATGTCATATTTGATTTGAGGCTTTTTTACTTGAGGAGTTGTCGGAATAACCGTTGTTCCAGTTCCTTTTCGTTCTTTACTGGCGGGTACATTATTCTTCTTAAGTTGTGATTTGCTTCTTGTCTCCTTAATTTCAGAAACGGCAACGATGGTTTCTGATTCGGCAGTATTTTTTTTAACTGGATTTAAGGTTTGGTTTACAACAGTTATCGGATTCTTTTTGTTTTTTTCTTTTTTATTGTTTTTTCCACAGCTCGTCAAAAGAACTAATATGGAAATCACAACAAGAATTTTGTAATGTTTCATATTCATTTTGACAGAGTGTTAGTTTTTATTAGGGATTCGTTTAAATCAGTTTTAAGAACTAGTTTAAATGTGCTATAAAAAGAATGTTCTTCGTTGCACTTGAAAATTACGATAACTTTTTTAAAACCGCAATACTATTTTTTATTTTCTATAATTGAAATGCGCGCTTTTTTTAAAAGAAAATCCCATTTCTAATTACTTGAAATGGGATTTAATTTTAAATGCGTTTGATTGTAAATATGTTACCAGGATGAGTAACCTGTATTTGGATTTTTATGGTATTTATTTTTCAGTAAATTTTTCGTACAAAGCTGTTGTTTGATTGAAGTCGTTTGTCATTTCGTTTGTAGTCACATAAATAACTGACGGCATCAGTTTGTTGCTTTTTAAGTCAAACCCGGTTTTAGAAAAGGCCCACATTGACTTTGTTTTATTAAGTGTTTCCATAATTTGTGGGTATCTTTCAGATTCCGTCATAAGGAATTTCAAATTATCGTCATACTCATTTGTTGTGGATTCAAAGACAGTAGTCAAATTAGGATAAGGTACTTTCCAGTAATAAGCTATGTAAAACATTGCCAATCTTTGAGAAACCATACGCTGTCTGCCAGATATGTTAGTCAATTTTGCCGTTTTTACACCACCGTATTCCTGAATTTTTTCAACTACAGTATTGCAGGCATTCATCAGGGCAGTTGATTCGATAATAAGAGAAGTGGCGGCATCTATATTCGGAGTAGCACCTACTTTTACGCGGAATTTAGACCATAGTTCATCAACAACGGCCAAGGCATCTTTTATCTCTTTGTTTGGGGCATATCTAACTAAATCATTATGCTCCTCTTCAAAAGTTGAAATAGACTCATCGATCTCTCTCGTGGCGGCTTCTACTTTAACTCCAGCGCCAATTAATAAATAATCTTTAGTCATACGTTGGGTTATCATACGTTGTCTTCCGGCTTTGTTGATAGCTGATCCCAAGCTTGTGATTTGCGCGCTTGCCGTAATTGAAAAAAATAATGTAAGAAATAATGCGCTAATACTTGATTTCATGAAAATTGTTTTTAATTAAATTATTCTTCAAAATTAAGGTGTATATTCTTTCGAAAACATGACGTAAGTCATTTAGCGTATACTATCTTTTTGGTAAAGGACAAAAATAATGTTCAGGATTTATTGGTAGCCAATGTTTATTATTGTTTTTAAACCGTTGTAGTTTATTGTGTTATGCGTTGCAGATGTATGTAAATAAAGAATGCTGGTTTTAGAATTGAAATAAGCAGTGCTAACTTAAATTTCGGAGTGACGTTTTAAGAAAAGAGATGTTTTATTTTGATTAACTTTTTTTTGAAAATTGAGCAATTAGTAAATAATGCAATAAAAAAATCCCAAACATATAATGAATGGGATTTGATTTTTAGTAAGATATGCTTAAACTCTTGATCTAGTATATTTGTTTTACACCTTTGGCATTGTCAAATACATAACTAACTAACCAAGCAATTTGACCTTGTTTAGCGAAAAAAATCTTTTTGTTTTGAATGTTAGGAATAGTTTCAAGAGAAGTTTCCAAAAGATTAAAAGCTGCGATTAGGCTTTTTTGTTGGTAAGTGTTCAATACTTTTTTCATTTCGACATTACTTTCCGCACCTGTCAAAAATCTTTGATAATTGTTTTCTGCAATTGTTCTGATAGACAGGATATCGTCATATTGTACTTGAGTGAAATTTTCTTCTGCTTTGACACCGGTTAATAAAGTGTAAAAAGCCCAAGCTGCACCACCAGAGATGTAAACATTATTTTTGTCTTGTGACTCCGCTCTGCTTGAGTACATTTTTTTGAAACCCTCTCTTATAGTCGGTAAATAATCAAATAAATTTTCATTGAATTCGAATACCGTTTTTTGTTTGCATTTTTTGTTGATAGTTTCAGTCAAAGTAACTGTTCCAAGATCACATGAAATCGGGAAAAATACAGATGAGTCGTTAACGTCTTTGGCATAACCTCCTTTAGTATTTCCTCCACCTATATCTATAATTACAGAATTCAAATAATTTTTAGGGGGAATACAGCCTCTCAAAAGCAATTTAGCCTCTAATGATGAAGAGATGATTTCTATTTTTTTATTTGTCAATTCTTTTATTTTTACTACTAAATCATTAGTGTTAGTAGCCAGACCTACACCTGAAGAACCTACGATAAAAATGTTTTTATCTTCAATTTTATATTCTGTAAGCATTTTCTTGTAGTTAGTAAGAACTACTGCACCAGCTTTGTCGATGTCCTCTTGTAATAGAGCACCGTCTATTCCTATCCCGGCGGCTATTCCTACATTTTCAGTCCAAAATTCTTTTACATCGTAGGTGTTTCTTTTGAGGTTCTCGACTTGAAGGACGGTCATTTTTACACCTTTACTTCCTATTTCTATTCCGCCATAAAGCTGTGCTTGTGCTGAATAGGTCAGGATAAGGCAAATTACTAAAAAGTACAATTTTTCTTTCATATTCTTTATTTTTGGGGTTTGTGTTTGTTGCAAATCTATATTAAAAATTGACAATTTCCTTTTTTTTTTATTTTTTTTTATATAAGTTTTTTTTTAAAGCAAATTTGTTTCTAAAATGTTATGAAATTGTTACGTTTTTTAACTACTTGATTGTTGGTTGATTAAAAAATTAATCTATTTTTGCCGAAATAGAAAACTTTTTGTCCCCAAAAAAAATATGTTATGATAAAAAAATACCTCGACAATTTTAAAGATTTTCCAAAAGAAATTTGGATACTTACTTTAATTACATTCATCAACAGAGCAGGAACTATGGTAGTTCCCTTTCTTTCGAAATACATGAAAGAAAACTTGCATTTTACTTATAGCCAAATTGGATGGGTTATGGTATGTTTTGGAGTTGGTTCCATAATTGGAACATGGCTTAGTGGTAAATTATCGGACAAAATTGGCTTTTATAAGGTCATGGTGTTTAGTTTGTTTGCCAGTGGTATCGTGTTTATTTTGTTGCAATATGCAACGACTTTTGAAGAGCTTTGTATCGGCATACTTTTATTGACCAGTATTTCTGATATGTTTCGACCGGCTATGCTAGTATGTCTAAAAACATTTACCAAAAAAGAAAATAGGGCTCGTGCTTTTGCATTAACACGTGCAGCTGTTAATCTAGGATTTCTTTTCGGACCAGTCTTAGGTGGTTTGATTATTATGCAAATGGGATATGAATATATCTTTTATGTTGATGGTGCGACTTGTATCTTGGCAATAATTGTTTTTATGTTTTTTGTTAGAGAGAAGGCTTTGCCATTGAAATTAAAAAAGAATCATGACGGTTTTAAAAAGATTTCAATAAGGAACGATCGACCATTTATGTTGCATTTGGTAATTTGTCTAATAACTGGAATTTTGTTTTTTCAAATTTTTACCACTTTACCATTGTATCATAAAGAGCGATTTAATATGTCGGAATTCGACAGCGGATTGCTTTTGAGTTTAAATGGACTACTTATTTTGCTTTTTGAACTTCCAATCGTGAATTATGTGGGCAGAAATAAAATAAACCAGCATAAAGTCATTTCTGTGGGGTTGTTGCTTATGTCAACCAGTTTCTTGCTTCTGATGTTTCCATGGGAAGCTATTTTGATCCCTATGATGCTTTTCATGACTTGTGGCGTAATGTTAACTTTCCCGTTTGCGAATTCATTTGCAATGGAGAGATCTAGCGATAAACAAGAGGGTAAGTATATGGCGGCTTTTACTATGAGTTACAGTTTTGCGCATATTTTAAGTGCCAAAACCGGTATGGAAATCATTCAAAATTCGGGATATGATTCCAATTGGTTGTTTATGTTGGCTCTAGGAGCAGTAGGCACCATACTTGTATACATGTTGTCTAGAATGGTTGAAAAAGAAGATTCGCAAGAGAGAATGATATCAGTAGGAGTTAATGAGAATAAATAGTTTTTATTGATTGAAAATATTTAAGCCTTAAGCCTATAATTGTGATTTTATAACAAATTACTTTTGTTAAAAAAATGATGATTTAGGATTGGATTAGTAATAGAATAATAAACAGTAGTAAGCGAAAGTTTACTGCTGTTTTTTTTTGTAAGTATTCATTTTAATTTGGTTTTGAAGTGAGGCTTTTAATTAGATGTCAGTATGTATTTAATTAGATATTGTTTGTTGTGTATTATTGTTATATTTCATAATGTCTAAATCTTGGCAATATTTGTCAATCATAAATTTTTGTTTTAATGAAAAAATCCCATCTCGTAATGAAACAAGATGGGATTTTTTATAGACAGGGATTCTAAATCCCCGTAAGCTGTTTATTTAAAGAAGAGTTGCTTATGTTTTTGTGATTGTAATCAGTACTAATATAAAAGAGCAATTAGTATAACTAACTGCTCTTTTTGATGTGTTTTCTTTTTTAAAAATGGTAATAACTAATCACATACACAAGGACATTCGCCTTCAGTATCACCATGGCCAAGATGACCGTCCACTGCATTACGGTTAACTTCTATTGTCATTGGGATGCCTGCTGCGTCATTAGGCGGATAGTGACAGATAGTGACTTTGTCCTCTGTCGGATCATTTTTTCGGGTGTTAGTGGTAAACGCAAATAAAAACAATGCTACTCCTAATACTGCTCCGATAACTAATAAATTCTTTTTCATAATGTGTTGATTTAAAGGTTATTAACAGATCTAATTTAGTCGTTATATTGAGAATATGCAAAAAATTAACAGCATAATTGTTTAAGTGTATAATTTTTGCGCTCAAATGTAAAAAAAAGAATTTGTTAGTGTTTTTTGGAATTTTCGAATAATTATTTTTTCATCAACAGCTGAGAAGAATTTGATAATTTGTTTCTTGTTTTGATATTTAGCCGTCTCTTATCTTATTTTGAATAATAGTTGAAACAATTTTTTACCTTTAAATTAAAAAACTTATAGCGAAAGAGAAAGGTTTATTTGAATGAATAATAATGTATTTTTTATTCTTTTAAGTACTGGTTTGTTATATGCTAAATAGAGTCCAGTTGAGATTTTTCTCTACATTGATTGTTTAAAAAGTGTTTTTTCATAATCCACTTTATTATATAAAAAAACCTCGTTTCAATTAAGGAACGAGGTTTTGTATTTTAAGGCTAATAAAAAATTATCCTAAAGCAGCTCTTTTGAAACCTGTAACAACTAAGTTAGCATCAACAGATTTTGCATAAGCGGCAACGCTTAATTTGTTATCTTTAATATAATCTTGGTTTACCAAAGTGTTGTCTTTAAAGAAACGACCTAGTTTACCTTTTGCGATGTTTTCGATCATAGCTTCTGGTTTACCTTCTTGACGTAAGATGTCTTTAGCAATTTCAATTTCTTTAGCAATAGTTTCTGCATCAACACCAGCTTCATCTAAAGCGATTGGAGCCATAGCAGCAGCTTGCATAGCGATGTTTCTTGCAGCTTCGTCAGTACCTTCTACATTAGCAGAAAGAGCTACCAAAGTAGCGATTTTGTTTCCAGAGTGAATGTAAGATCCGATGAAAGCACCTTTCAAAGTTTCGAAAGTTCTGATCTCCAATTTTTCACCAATAACTCCAGTTTGCTCGATCAATTTGTCAGCAACAGTGATTCCGTTGAAATCAGCTGCCAAGAAATCCTCTTTAGTTTCGAAGTTCAATGCCAAATTAGCCATTTCAGTAGCCATTTTAACGAAGTTTTCATTCATACCTACGAAGTCAGTCTCACAGTTTAATGTGATCACAACACCAGCAGTTTTGTCAGCGTTTACAACAGCAATTGCAGCGCCTTCTGTAGATTCTCTGTCAGAACGGTTTGCAGCTACTTTTTGTCCTTTTTTACGTAAGTTTTCGATAGCTAAATCGAAATCTCCTTCTGCTTCAACCAATGCTTTTTTGCAGTCCATCATTCCTGCACCAGTGATTGTTCTTAATTTATTTACGTCTGCAGCAGTAATTGTTGCCATAATATATTTGTGTTTTAATGTTAAAAGTAAAAATTCCAATCTTCAAATCCCAAATCCCAACTTTATCAGATCATTAAGAAATCTGATTTTGGAATTTGGAATTTAAAATTTGGAATTTAAATATAAATTTATTCTTCAGTTGCAGGAGTTACTACTTCAGCTTCAGCAGCAGGAGCAGCTGTTTCTGTAGTTGTATCGGCTTCTTTGTCAGAAGTTCTGTTAGAAAGACCATCAATAACTGCGGCAGTCACCAAAGATAAAATTTTATCAATTGATTTAGAAGCATCATCGTTAGATGGGATTACGTATTCAACCTCTCTTGGGTCAGAATTGGTATCCACCATTGCGAAAACTGGAATGTTTAATTTTTGAGCTTCTTTTATTGCGATGTGTTCCGCTTTGATATCTACTACGAACAATGCTGCAGGAAGTCTAGACATATCTGCGATTGAACCTAAGTTTTTCTCTAGTTTAGCACGAAGACGATCTACTTGCAAACGCTCTTTTTTAGAAAGGGTCATGAATGTACCATCTTTCTTCATTTTATCAATAGTAGCCATTTTTTTAACAGCTTTACGGATAGTTACGAAGTTAGTTAGCATTCCACCAGGCCATCTTTCAGTGATGTAAGGCATGTTTGCAGCTTTTGCTTTTTCAGCAACGATGTCTTTTGCTTGTTTTTTGGTAGCAACAAATAATATTTTTCTACCTGATGCAGCGATTTTTTTCAAAGCTTCATTAGCTTCTTCAATTTTTGCTGCAGTTTTATATAGATTGATAATGTGTATACCATTACGCTCCATATAAATGTAAGGAGCCATATTTGGATCCCATTTTCTAGTCATGTGTCCGAAGTGAACACCTGCTTCTAGTAATTCTTTTACTTCTACTTTGTTTGACATTTTAATTTAGTTTACGTTCTGTTGATTAGCAATGTATAGATGGCGATTGCTCGGCTGAATACATTTAGATGCTAAACTAATTTCCCGCCTCAACGGGACAACAACAACATTGTTTTTAAATTTAATAATAAATGAGTCTTGCTCGATTAGAACAAGACAGGCAATATTAACGTTTAGAGAATTGGAATCTCTTACGAGCTTTCTTCTGACCGAATTTCTTACGTTCAACCATTCTTGGATCTCTAGTTAATAAACCTTCTGGTTTCAAGATTGCTCTGTTTTCAGCATTTACTTCACACATAACGCGTGCCAATGCCATTCTTACAGCTTCTGCTTGTCCAGTTGAACCACCTCCATAAACATTTACTTTTACGTCAAAGTTTGTTGCGTTCTCTGTCATAGACATTGGTTGCAATACTTTGTACTGTAAAGTAGCTGTAGGGAAGTAAGTTGCGAATGGTTTTTTGTTTACAGTGATTACTCCTGTTCCTTCCGAAACATAAACACGTGCAACAGCGGTTTTTCTTCTACCGATTTTGTGAATAACTCCCATTACTTAAGATCGTTTAGGTTAACAGTTCTAGGTTTTTGAGCTCCTTGTTTGTGCTCAGATCCTACAACAACATTTAAATTTCTAAAAAGTTCAGCTCCTAATTTGTTTTTAGGTAACATCCCTTTAATAGCTTTCTCTACTAGTAATGCAGGATTTTTTGATTGCAATACTTTAGCAGTTAAACTTCTTTGACCTCCTGGGTAACCAGTGTGACGGATGTATGTTTTCTCATCCATTTTGTTACCTGTAAGGTTGATTTTTTCTGAGTTGATAACAATTACGTTATCCCCACAGTCCACGTGTGGTGTGTAACTTGGTTTGTATTTACCTCTAAGGATCATAGCGACCTTTGAAGCAAGACGACCTAAGTTATGACCATCAGCATCTACAACAATCCACTCTTTTGTTACAGTGGCTTTGTTCGCTGACATTGTCTTGTAGCTTAATGTGTTCACAATAATTTTATTTTAATTAAACATTCCATCCCCAATAAAGGGGTTGCAAAAGTACAATTAATTATTTTAAATGCAAATACCTTAAATGATTATTTTCAATTGGTTTTCGTGCTGATAATCAAATGTATATTTATATGGAATGCTCCGGTAGGTGATTTGTATTTATTGTCAGTTGCTGCTTTGTGGTTTTGAATTGCTTTTGATGCCTAAATAAGTTTTGTAATTTTGACTTTTTTAAACCGTAGTTTTGTATTATGAAATCGCTATTTTTGGCTTTTGAAAGCAACTGCGATTAAAAATTTAAAATGGAAGTCTTTTTCAGCACTGTCCATGAAAAACAAATAGTATTTATTTATGAAAGCTAAAGCAACTCTAAAACAAATTGCTAAAGAACTTAATGTTTCTGTATCTACAGTTTCAAAGGCGCTTAATGACAGTCCCGAAATTAGTGAGCAAACAAAAACAAGAATTAAGGAATATGCCAAACTCAAAAATTATAAACCTAACGTTATTGGTCTGAATCTTAAGAACAGAAAGACAAAAACAATTGGGGTTATTATTCCAAATATTTTAAATTCGTTTTTTGCCAAAGTATTTAGTGGCATCGAAAAAGTTGCCGAAACAAAAGGATATAATGTCATTATGTGTATTTCTAACGAATCTTTGGAGAAAGAAGTGCATACTCTTGAAATGTTGAGCAATGGTACGACCGATGGTTTTATTGTTTCTATTTCTGAGGAAGCTCAAAAACTACATGACTACAATCATTTTAAAGAAATTATAAATGATGGGACTCCAATTGTAATGTTTGACAGAATTGCGGACGAGGTAATCTGTGATAAAGTAGTTGTAGATGATTTTGATTCAGCTTTAAATTCCACACAACATTTAATAGATTTGGGATGCAGGAATATTGCTCTGTTTTCTTCAGTAGACAATTTAAGTGTGGGGAAATTAAGAGCCGAAGGGTATCTCAAAGCTCTGCAGAATAATAATATCCCGATCAATCCAAACATAATCATCCGAACAGAATCCGAAGAAGATTTAAAAAGTAGAATTGAAAGCGTTTTTGACAATAATACTATAGATGCGATTTTTGCCTTAGATGAGAACGATTCTGTTGCAGCATTAAAAATAGGATTGAAAAAAGGATATAAAATACCCGAAAACCTCTCAGTTATTGGTTTTGCTGATGGTATTCTAGCTTCAAGAAGATTGTCGCCAAGTTTAACGACCGTGAGCCAGCATGGAGTGGAAATTGGTGAGGTGGCGGCTAAGTTGCTTATAGATAGGTTAGAATCCAAAGAAGAGCATAAACCTTATGAAACCATTGTAATCAAAACGAAACTAAAAGAAAGAGAATCGACGAGGAAATTGTAAAGCATAAAAAAATCCATTCAGTTTTGAATGGATTTTTTATTTAAGTCTTTTTTAATTTGCCTGTAGCCAGTCTTTTCCTGTTCCCATTTCGACAACTAAAGGAACATCCAGTTTGATTGCGTTTTCCATTTCATATTTAATCATCGGTTTGATTTTTTCCAACTCCGAATTATGAACGTCAAACACTAGCTCATCATGAACCTGCAATAACATTTTACTTTTCCAGTTTTCGGAAACTAATTTCTTGTGAATATTAATCATCGCAATTTTGATGATATCCGCAGCACTTCCCTGAATTGGTGCGTTCACCGCATTTCGTTCGGCGGCGCTTCGCACAACCGCATTGGGCGAATTGATGTCTTTCAAATAGCGTCGGCGACCTAAAATGGTTTGTGTATAGCCATGATTGCGGGCAAATTCCATTTGTTCATGGATGTAAGATTTTAATCTAGGATATGTTTCATAATAAGTGTCAATCAGTTCTTTGCTTTCTGATCGGGAAAGGGATGTTTGATTGCTCAATCCAAATGCAGAAACACCATAAACGATCCCGAAATTAACGGTTTTAGCGTGACTTCGTTGTTCGCGTGTCACTTCATCGAGAGGGACGTTGAATACTTTTGAAGCCGTAGATTTGTGAATGTCTTCATGGTTTTGGAATGCTTTTATCATATTTTCTTCACCGCTCAATGCCGCAATGATGCGCAGTTCTATTTGAGAATAATCCGCCGAAAGTAAAGTGTAATTTTCATCTCGTGCGATAAATGCTTTGCGAATTTGCCTGCCGCGTTCTGTTCGGATAGGAATGTTCTGCAAATTAGGATTATTGGAACTCAAACGCCCCGTGGCGGCCACGGTTTGCATATAATCTGTATGAACTCTTTTTGTAATTTTGTCTACTTGTAAAGGCAATGCTTCTACATAGGTATTCTGCAATTTTATCAAAGAACGCCAGTCTAAAATGGACGAAACGATTTGGTGTTCGTTGGCCAAATAGGATAAAATTTCCTCACCAGTGGCATATTGACCAGTTTTGGTTTTTTTCTGTTTGACACCGCCAATTTTTAATTTGTCGAATAAAATGGCACCCAATTGTTTTGGTGAGGCCAAATTAAATTCCTCACCTGCAATTTCATATATTCTGGCTTCTAGCGTTTTGATGTCGTTATCCAGTTCCTGTGATAATGATTTCAGAAAATCCACATCAAGGCGGATTCCTTCCGTTTCCATGGCGGCAAGAACAGAAAGTAGTGGAATTTCAATTTCTTCGAATAGTTTTTTGGTTTCCGTTTTATCTAATTCCAATGTGAAAATTTCCTTGAGTTGCAATGTTACATCAGCATCTTCAACAGCGTATTCTTTGATTTCTTCGACGGCCACATCACGCATTGATTTTTGATTTTTGCCTTTTTTTCCAATCAAATCATCTATAGGTTTTGGCGCATATTGCAAATAAGTTTCTGATAAAATGTCCATATTATGACGCATGTCTGGATTTATCAGGTAATGCGCAATCATCGTGTCGAACAGTTTTCCTTTTACAGAAATCCCATAATTCATAAGGATTTTTAAATCGTATTTTAAATTCTGTCCTATTTTCTCGATGCTTTCATTTTCGAAAAAAGGATTGAATTTTTCGATCAAAAGTTTTGCTTCCTGCTGGTTTTCTGGGAAAGGAACATAGAATCCTTTTCCTTTTTCATAAGAGAAAGCAACACCGACTAACTCGGCATGAAGCGCATCAATTCCGGTGGTTTCGGTATCAAAACACACCGCGGTTTGTTGCATTAAATTTTGCATCAAAAATTTCACAGCCATATCGCCTTGAACAATTTGGTAAAAATGTTCTGTGTTTTCGAGTGTTTTATAAAACTGATGGTGTTTTACTTCAGAAGTTTCCTCGGTATGGTCACCCTCGATGGCTTTCGGAGCAAAAAGGTCAAATTGATCTTCGTTTTTTGCTGGTTTTTTATATAATTTAGCTTCTTCGACAGGAGTAGCTGCAGTTGTAGTACCTCCTTTTTTAAAGATAGCATCAAACTGTTCTGCCATTCTTCTAAATTCCAATTCATTGAAAATGGCGTCTGTTTTATCTACATCAGGAGTCGATAATTCATAATCGGTTTCATTGAAAGTCACGGGGCAATCAAGAATTATTCGCGCCAAAGTTTTCGACAAAAGTCCTTTTTCTTTGTTGGCTTCAATATTTTCTTTCATCTTGCCTTTCAGCTTGTCAGTATTGTCTAAAAGGTTTTCCATCGTGCCGAATTCTTTTAGTAATTTTTTGGCAGTAACTTCACCCACGCCCGGAAGACCTGGGATGTTATCGGCAGCATCTCCCATCATTCCAAGAAAATCAATCACTTGTTCTGGTCTTTCGATTTCGAATTTAGCTAAAACTTCGGGAACTCCCCAAATTTCTATACCGTTACCCATTCGGGCGGGTTTGTACATGAAAATATTTTCGGAAACAAGTTGTGCAAAATCCTTATCGGGAGTAACCATAAATACCTGATAGTTTTCTTTTTCGGCTTGTTTGGCTATGGTTCCAATTAAGTCATCGGCTTCAAAACCTTTGACTTCTATAATTGGAATGTGCATTGCTTTCAATAATTCCTGTATATAGGGTATCGCAATCTTTATGGCATCGGGCGTGGCGTCGCGATGAGCCTTGTATTCAGGAAATATTTCGTTGCGCATTGTGCTTCCGCCATTGTCAAAAGCTACGGCCAAATGATCTGGTTTTTCTCTTTTGATGACATCCAGTAAGGAATTCATAAACCCCATAATCGCCGAAGTGTCCATTCCTTTTGAATTGATTCTTGGGTTTTTTATAAAGGCGTAGTAACCGCGAAAGATTAAGGCGTAAGCATCGAGAAGAAATAAGCGTTTTTGAGCAGACATACTGTTAATTGAAAATTAAGGGGTAAAAATAAGCAATCGAAATTTAAGGTTTACTTTTAGCGTTAAATTTTAATTAACAGTAGGTCATTTCAATCAAGAATATTGTTATTTTGTGTAAAAAATTACTAAAATGGTCTTTCGGATATTAATACTTTTTATTCTTCTCCTAGTTGTTGATTTCTATTCATTTCAGGCTTTTCGAGTTCTGATCAAATCGAAATGGATGTTGATTTCATATCAAATCGTTAGTCTTTTATTTTTGATTTTTATCATTTACTCTTTTATGCAATTTGATCGTTCAGTTGGACAAACACATCAAACGATGGTTACAACGGCGCTTCTTTTGATACTATATCTCCCAAAAGTTGTATTGATTTTAGTCTTGCTGGGTGAAGATGTTTTTAGGATTGGAATGGGTTCTGTAAATCATTTTGTTAGGTTTAATGATAATGTTGAGTTTTTAGCATCTAGACGTAAATTTATAAGCCAAATCGGATTGGGATTGGCGGCGGTTCCTTTTTTATCATTGATATATGGAGTGACTTTTGGAAAATATAATTATAAAGTCATTAAGCAATCTATTTTTTTTCCAGATTTACCCGATGCGTTTGATGGTTTTACCATTACCCAGATCTCGGATGTTCATAGTGGTAGTTTTGACAATCCGGAGAAAATAAACTATGCCATTGATTTGGTTAATGAACAAAACTCAGATATGATTTTGTTTACCGGAGATATCGTAAACACTGCCGCCAAAGAAATGCATCCATGGATAGAGGCTTTTAATAGAATCAAGAAGCATAAATATGGAAAGTTTTCGGTGTTAGGAAATCACGATTATGGTGAATACATAACCTGGCCAACTGAAAAGGATAAAGAGGAGAATTTTCAGGCCATTAAAAATCTGTATGGGCAAATTGATTTTAAGCTTTTATTGAATGAACATATTTTTATAGAAAAAGGTAACGACAAAATTGCTATAGTAGGGGTGGAGAATTGGGGGCATAATTTTAAGAAAGCGGGAGATTTAGATAAAGCTTCTCAATATTTAAAAAAAGAAGATTTTAAAATCCTGATGAGTCATGATCCTTCCCACTGGGATCATGTAGTGCAACACGATGAAAAACATTTTCAGTTAACATTTTCAGGGCATACACACGGTATGCAGTTTGGAATAGAAATTCCAGGATATATTAAATGGAGTTTAGCTCAATATGTCTATAAACAATGGGCCGGTTTGTATGAGAATCTGGGTCGATATATATATGTAAACCGTGGATTTGGTTTTCATGCCTATCCTGGAAGGGTTGGTATTATGCCTGAAATTACGGTTATTGAACTATTAAAGGGTGAAAAATTAGCTTAATTCGTATAAAATGCTAATTTTGTACTCTAATAGCTCTTTTCAAAAGTATTAGAAATTAAATATTTTGGTTTTATGTCAAAATTTGGAGAACTTATAAGCGATCAAGTTCCTGTGTTAATAGACTTTTACACAGATTGGAACGAATCTTCGGTATCGATGCATCCTGTAATAAAAGATGTGGCGGCTGCTCTTGGCGACAAAGCCAAAGTGATAAAAATTGATGTAGATAAAAATCAAGAATTAGCTGATGCCTTACGTATTAAAGGTCTTCCTACCTTAATGATTTATAAAGGAGGACTAATGATCTGGAGACAATCTGGCGAGTTGGATGCCAATACTCTTATCAGTATTGTTCAAGAACAATTATAGATTTTAGGATTTAATAACAGTTCCTCAATGATATTTTGTTCACGGATTCCTTGTGACAAAAAATATGTGTTTATGTTTATTTAAGCACGTCAAACACAAACCCTTTCCCTTTTAATATTTCGATTGTTTTTGGTAAAGCAAATCTAAGATTTTGAGATGCTTTTATGCTGTCATGAAAAACAATTATACTTCCTGTAGTTGTTTTTGAAATCACGTTTTCTAAGCATTGTTCAGGTGTAATAGACTGATCAAAGTCGGCACTAAGCACATCCCACATAATTACTTTATAGCCTAGTTGACGTAATTTTCTGGATTGAGAAATTTTTATTTTACCATATGGTGGGCGAAAGAGTCTAGCCTCAAAGGATGTTGGGGTTGAATTTAAAATCGAATGAGCGCACAATTTTACATTTTCTATATATTTATCTAAAGACGTTTTCCAGCCATTTAAATGATTGTAGGTGTGATTCCCTATCGCGTGGCCTTCTTTGATTGTTTTTTGGAATATTTCCGGGTGTTTACCAATATTATTTCCAATGCAGAAAAAAGTAGCCTTTATTTCGTTTTTTTTCAATTCTTCAAGAACCCATTCGGTAATTTCTGGGGTTGGACCATCGTCAAAAGTAAGGTAGATTTTATGCTTCGTATTGGGTATATCCCAAACATAATTTGAGAATATTTTTTTGATAATTAAGTTTGTTTTTATCCAATAGAAGCTCATTTTTTTATTTTTAAAATTAAAAAAAAAATAGCGATATCTTTCAATACCGCTACCTTTTCTTTTTATTCTCGATTGTTTTTAAATTATTCTTTTTTGCGTTCAAAACGTTCGAACATTTTTACATAAGTGTTGAATGTTGTTTTGTTCTTATTGTAAAATTCTAAATCCCCGCTCTCTTTCATTACATGCAATAAACTTCGGTAACGCTCTATATCAGTAATGATGTCGATTGCGATAGCAGATTGGTCAGATGGATTTAATTTCGCGTAATAATTGAGGTTTTCTCTATATTTCGTGATTAATTTCTCCAATAATTGCTGAGCATTGGCTTTTTCGCCAATTTCATAATATCCTTTGGCGAAAGGGTCAACTAAAGAATAATAATCAAATTTGTCCAAAGGCATTTTTGTCATGGCCAAATCGATGATTTTTTTCGCTTTGTCCATTTTGCCTTCTGCAATTAATTGATTCATCAATCGCGTAAGATTCATTCGGTAGGTGATACCATTTCTTCTTGTTTCCGGATCATGGTATATGTTTGGGCTTTCGCTATTGCCCCAGTCCCATTTCATAACATTTGAATACATTTTATCGGAATCAATTTGTCCCATATCCATTTGACTCGCATCTTTTTTTAATGGGGTTTTTATAGGGACCAATTTATAGACCATTCCTTCTAATTGAAGATAGTCTTTCATCCATAAATAGTCCTCATTGTCATAAGCACCGCCGCTAAAATAGATTGGTCGTTTCCAGTTGTTGTTGGCGATGATATCCAACATCATTAATCTGTTTTTATAAATAGCATTTCCTTTGATGTCAACATCAATATACGGAACAATAGAATCATTGTATTTTGGAGAAACGATCTTGTTCTTTATGATCATGTTTTTGTCAACGGGAATTCTAATTTTGTCTGTTGGATAAAAATGAATGGTTTGTCCATTTTGCATGTCAACAGTTGATTTTGGGTTTTTAATAAAAGAGAGAAAATCTTTTATTTCCCACCGATTTTTAATTTTTGGGATACTTACTACATAATCCAATTTATCACCCACATATTGATTATGGGTAAAAGAAATAGGGAGTGGATCCGATTCATAAGCTTTGGCTTTCATCTGGTCAATATACCAATCGGTCATGAATAGACTGGTATTTACAATTCGAACATCCGTTCTTATTTTTTCTATTTCCTGGGCATACCATAACGGGAAGGTATCATTGTCACCAATTGTAAATAAGATGGCATTTGGATCACAAGAAATAAGATATGCTTTGGCCATTGCAACGGCGGTATATTTGTCTGAACGGTCATGATCATCCCAGTTTTGTGATGCCATAAGTATTGGTGCGGCCAACAAACTACCTGCAATAATAATTGGACCCGCTAATTTTGGTGCTAGATATTTTTGGGCACTTTCATATAGTGCATAAACTCCAAACCCTATCCAAATGGCAAATACATAGAAAGAGCCCACTAAGGCATAATCTCTTTCTCGAGGTTCAAATGGTCTTTCGTTTAAATAAATTTTAAGGGCAATTCCGGTGAATAGAAATAAGGTCAATAAAACATAAAAACTTTTCAAATCCTTGTTGGCATGATACATTAAGCCGATAAGACCAAGTATAAATGGCAAGAAGAAATAGGCATTACGACCTTTGTTATTCATTACATCTGAAGGCAGATTGTCTTGAGAACCCAGGTGTAAGCTATCCATGAATTTTATTCCACTGATCCAGTTGCCGTTAAGATTGTCATATTTTCCTTGTACATCACTTTGTCTTCCTACAAAATTCCACATCAAATACCTCCAGTACATGTACCCAAATTGGTATTCGAACATGAAACCGAAATTGTCGGCCACTGTCGGTTTCTCAACAATCAAATAATCGCCATAGCTTCTTAAGAAGGTAACATAACCTTCATTGTCAATTTGTTTTTGAGCATAAGCCTGTCTGAATTCAGTAATGACTTTTTCCGTCTCATTTCTCAATTGTGCGATTGCTTTGTTATAATCCTCTTCACTTAATTGACTTGGGTCAATGCCATATTTTGCCAAATCATCCTCGTAAGGAT
>Ga0137355_1000044_pt1 | contig 17836 bp, 15 predicted proteins | sample EasRivERMLT800_2_FD_104763 | JGI IMG/M metagenome (GOLD analysis project Ga0137355, IMG submission 104763) | Soil microbial communities from meander-bound floodplain in the East River, Colorado, USA - East River MetaG ERMLT800_2 | ecosystem: Environmental > Terrestrial > Soil > Floodplain ... | reverse complement strand
TCCCTGATACAAAACCAACTTTCCATTAAGCCAATTGCCCAAATCCGTTGTAGTAGCTGTTGGCAGACGTTTTTTTTTATTCTAATATTAAGTTGTTTTCTTTTAGAAAATCTTTCAACTCTTTTTCCCAAATAGGGAATTTTTTAAATTCTTGTTTTCTGGTTTTTAAAACCTCAAAACCTTTATTAAAAGTTTCTTTATCTTTTAACAATTTGATTGCTTCCATTATTGATAACAAACCATAAGCACTTTTATTTATTTTAAGTTTCTCAATAAATGAATTTTTAACTATCAATAAACTTTTGCTGTCGTTTAATTCTTCAACAAAATTTGGTATACCTAAATCTTCAATTTCTATTATATTATTTTCTAAAGCTTTTAAATATTCCTCGTGAGATAATTTTTTTAACTCGTTTAAAATATGGATTAATTTTGCTTCTTTGTTCCAAGTCAAACCACTTTCCATATTTTCTACGAAATCACTATCGTCGTAAATGTTTTTATGAATAATTTCAGCTTTTCCTTTTAACATTAAACCATTGAATAGAAAGTTTTTAGTTTCTATTTTTGAATGTTTTTTTTTGTAATTATCCAGAATATTATATGAGATTATTTTATTTGTTAACCATAATTTTTCTAATGTTGGATAAAATAATTCACATTTGTTCATTTCAATTTGATTGTAAATTGTACTTAAACAATAATTTCCACAATCATTATTCTTCAAATCTTCAATTTTGAGTTGAATAGCTTTTTCAACCGTTTTTACAGTTTCTGGAGTGCAGGATTTTGCTAAAGCAAACATATATTGAAAATCATCAAACTTAATATTGTTTTCTAATATTTCTCTAAATTGTTCGTTTGGAAATTCTTCAATTGCAGGCAAAGCATCTATTCCAAAGCTTTTTATTAATTCAATATCATTTTCTTTTTTATATTTTGCAATAGTAATTAATAGGGCAGAAGACTTATTATCTACTACAATTTTTCTTATTGGTTCATAAAACTCTTCTTTTTGCGGAATCCAATAATTTACACTTTCTAGCAATTCTATGTTTATGGGATTTTTATTTAATATTTTATGAACTAATATTTCTTTGTTTGAAATTATTTCATCTTTTGAATAATTTGGATTAAAAGTTAGACTTTGAAACATAAAGTTTGGTAAACTTTCACCGCTTGATAAACATTCAGTGGCGTAAACTAATGAATCTTTCGAATCAATCAAATTTTCATAAATATCAAATACTTTTTTACTTTTTCTATTTATTAACGTTTCAATTGAAATTCCTTTTGTGAAAGTGTTTTTACCATTTAATGAAAGATAAACTAATTCTTCTTCAGTTGCTTTTTTGTTTAGCAATTTTGAAATAGAATCATTTTTCCAACCCATTGCATTGAAAGTTTTATAATCCTCAAAAGGTTTAATGAAATTTTCTAATTCTTTCGAGATTTGAGAATTACAATTAATGAAATTAAAAAGTAAAATGCTTAATATTATTCTTTTCACGATTTTAGGTTTAAAATGTCTGCCAACTCGTTTATATGTGTGATAAAATCACTCCAATCCACCCTAATTTGGGCAGCTTGAACTGACAAACAACCTAGTTGTATCTTTTCCAAATATAGAAAATAATAGTTGCAAACCTACAAAGTTTAATTTATGCTTTTTTAAGTGGTTTTCACGGTTCGCATACTACAACAGCACATGAGAAGACTAAAGTTTTAAATCAGAAACGTTTAATTATTTGTTAGTAGAGGCAAAGTCATAGTAAGTAGTAACAAAGTCAGTGACTTTATTACTACTGGTGTAAACTTTAATACTACTAATGGTAGATTTAGTACTGCTAATTGAAACATTAATATTGCTAATGATGACTTTACTACTTCTGGCAGAGACTTTATTACTTCTTAATCAAAAATTAGTACTGCTGTACGCGTTTTAAATACTTTTGACTTAGACTTTGTTATTTCGGATTAATTTGTACTTTTGAAATGATAGGTTTTTCTTTCATTTATACATAAAGACATCAAATTTATCCTATTGTGATTTTCATTGTTCAACCCGAAACATTGTACTGCCATGAATAAACAGAAAATTGTAAGAACATATACTTTTTCGGATGCTGATCTGCTGCTAAAAGGCAAGCAAAAAATAAGTTTTATGCGAAGGGATAAAGCTGCTTTCGCCCCGTTTGGCATTACCGAAACATTGATGACCGAATTGGAAACTGCCCTGACTGCTTTCTCCCAAAACGGGACCGATATTGAAGCCAAAAGCAATCAGATGGCAGTAACGCAGGCCAAAAAGGCCAAAGCAGAGGAGTTGAGAACCGCAATCCGAAATATTATGAAGCGTGCTGAATTGGTTTTTGGAGCAGGGAGTACCAAATACAAACGGTTTGGTACCAAAGGGCTTACCAGACAAACCGATTCGGAGTTGTTCATCACCGCAAAAGTAGTGGTTCAGGCAAGTACGATACACCTGCAGGAGCTCACTGGGGTAGGAGTTACCACTGCTATGCTGAACACTATACTGGTTTTGTACAGGGATTTTGAACAGCTGCTTCACGAGCAAAAAGATAAAATATGGGAGCGCTCTGTCCGGCAAGAAAACCGAATTGTAGAGGGTAATGCGCTCTATACAGCACTGGTTAAATATACTTCTGTAGGGATTAAAATCTGGGAAACCACCAATGCTGCAAAGTACAATGACTATATTATTTATGATAGAGCTGTTGCGAGATAAGGGGTTTTCAGTCTAAGTCTTCATTCGTTTTTATAACAAAACAAACCCGATAGGTTTTTGAAACCTGTCGGGTTTGTTTTGTTACGCAGAAACGGATTACGGAACACTAATTTTCAATTTATGAGCTGAAAACTGAAAACTGAAAAACTTTCCTTAAAGTTCTTTTCGAAACGTTTTTCTTCTGCAATGCACCACAGGATTGAAGTTTTTCCAAATTAACTGGATGGCTAAATTGTCTGACAATTCGGGTGTTCTGTAGCAGTTTTCAATTCCTTTTTCGGTAAATGTTTTGTGGTATTCACTAAAAATTACAGCGGTTACTCCTTTGTTTTGATACTCGGGATGAACTCCAATAAGATAAAAAACAACGTCCTTGCTGTTTCGTCTGGCATTCAATAAATGTAGAAAACCAAAAGGGAATAATTTACCGTTGGCTTTTTGTAACGCTTTCGAAAAGCTCGGCATCACAATCGCAAAAGCCACTAGATTTCCATCTTTGTCCTCAACGTATTTGATGTATTCCGGATTGATGAAGCTGATGTATTTTTTCTTGAAATATTCTTTTTGAATGTCTGAAATGGCTACAAAAGAAGACAAATTCGCATACGATTCATTAAATAAATCGAACATTTTGTCCACATAAGGCATTACGGCTTTGGTCGATTTAAAATTAATCGGTTTTAGTTGGTACCTTTTTTTGACCAACTCATTTATTTTTTCGAAAAATTCGGGCTTGGCATTGGCAAATGGGAATTTGTTTTCCATGTACTCTTTCTCGGTTACATATCCCAGTTTTTCAAAATGGGTTACATAATACGGATGGTTGTACCACGTAATCATCGTTCCCAGTTCATCAAAACCTTCGGTGAGCACGCCCACTTTATCCAGATTAGAAAATCCCATGGGACCTTCGACATATTCGAGATTATTTTTTCGCCCAAGATCATATACCTTTTCAAGCAATGCTTTTGTGACTTCGATATCATCAATCACGTCGAACCAGCCAAAACGGACTTTCTTTTTTTGCTGGTGATTCACTTCGTCCCAGTTGATTATCGCTGCAATTCTCCCGACGATTTTATCGTTTTTGTAAGCCAGGAAAAAATGAGCTTCAGCGCTTTCGAAAGCGGGATTCTTGGTTTTGTCGAAAGTCTCCAGTTCATCGGCAATAATTGGAGCTACCCAATATTTATTGTCTTTGTATAAAGAAAAAGGGAATTTTATGAATTCAGTTAATTCTTTTTTGGTTTTGGCTTCTTGTATTGTGATCATTTGCTTTTGAATCTTATTTCTTTCTTGAATTTCTCTTTTTTGCTGCTTTTTGTGCTTTTGCTTCTTCGTTGGTCAGGGATTTCACCTCTTCGTACTTGGCATCATAGCGCCATGAAAAACCAATGCCGCCAAAAAGCATAGAAGGCGTATCTTTGAAATTGGTGCCAATGGAAGCGTCAATTTGCATATCTGAATTAATTAAATAAGCGGCGCCTCCTCTTACAATGGAATCACTATAAAAATCACTGCTGAAACCTTGGTTTTCTACAAAAGCGGACCATTTTGGATTAAATCCTCTGGTTAAAGTAAGAACGTATCCATAACTTGGATAATCCGTCCCGATATAATCGGCGATAATGTTAGTTACGAAAACCCATCTCCCGTTATCGAAACTATTTTGAGTTATCAATGCAACTTTTGGCGAAATGCTGGATTCTGGCGAAAAGGCATACGGGTTATTTTGAAATGTAAAATTGGCGCCTGCAAACAAAGAGACTGCCGGGATCATTTGATGCCAGTCGAAAGCACGGTTGGCTTTCCAGCTGTATATGTTGGTTTCTCTTTTATAGTTTTTTAAAGGATCGTAAATCAAATATTTAAGACCTAAAACAGATTGTTTTAATGCCGATTTGTCAACAATATTCATTGGGTAGGTAAATTGCTCATATTGGTATTGTAAGTCGGCAACCATCTCTAAATTTTCTGTATAAAATCCCCATCTCAAAACAAGATCCGCACCAAAGCCTTGGGCGTCATAATTCGATAAACTATGATTTTCACTTATACCGTAGACTCCCATTTCGGCTTGGAGAACTGTTTTTCCAACGGAATAAGCCGACATTGATTCTCCGGGCCTGTTCGAATTGATATCATCGGTGTATTGAGCGTAGTGAATATTTGGTATTAAAAGGATGGCAATGATAAGCAAATATTTGATATTGAACATACTGTTTTTTTTGGGTTAAAAGATATTAAGGCTTTTCAAATGTACTATATTTTATTATTTATTTAAGAATGATATTTTAATTTTGAATCATGGATTTATTAATTTTGGCAAAAAATATTTGATTATGCAAACAGCCTCTTTTATAGGTTTTATAGAAACATTGTTTTGGATTTACGTTTCCTATTATATTTTTAAGTTTTTGGCAAAATTGTTTTTGCCTTTAGTGGTTAAAAAAGTAGTGGAAAAAGCGGGTGAGAATTTCCAAAGACAACAACAATATTCACAAGATACTTCCTGGAAAAAAACTTCAAATAACGATGAAGTAATTTACAATACGGCTAATTCCAAAAATCCACGCGAAACCAAAAAAGTGGGGGATTATGTTGATTACGAAGAAATAGATTAGATTTGTCGTAAATTGTAAGTCTTATATCTTAAACCAAACCTTCCAAAATTGAAAATAATAAATAAGTTCTATCCGCACGCCCTAGCCATACTTGGTTTTGTACTCATTTCACTCATTTATTTTTATCCTGTTTTACAGGGAAAACAAATTTTCCAGTCCGATATTGCACAATATACCGGAATGGCCAAAGAGCAAAACGATTTTAGAGCCTCGGATCATGCGGAGCCTTATTGGACAAATTCAGCTTTTGGAGGTATGCCGACCTATCAGTTAGGGGCAAATTATCCTCATGATTATATTGGAAAAATCGACGATGTGTTACGATTTTTACCTCGTCCTGCCGATTATTTATTTTTGTACTTTCTTGGGTTTTATGGACTGTTGTTGGTCTTGAAAATTGATCCGCTCAAAGCTTTTTTTGGAGCGCTGGCTTTTGGTCTTTCAACCTATTTAATCATTATTCTTGGAGTGGGACATAATGCCAAAGCGCATGCCATTGCCTATATGCCGCTGGTTATTGCAGGTTTTATATTGGTTTTTCAGAAGAAATATATTTTAGGAGGTTTACTCGCTATGTTTGCCACGGCATTGGAAATTAATGCCAATCACTTTCAAATGACTTACTATTTGTTGATTTTCTTGTTGATACTTTCGGGTTATTTTATTTATCAAGGAATAAAAAATAAAGAACATAAATCACTTTTATATTCATTTGGAGTTCTGGCCATGGCCGGAATTTTTGCTGTGGGTGCCAATGCTACCAATTTATTGGCAACTCAGGAGTATGCTAGTTTCAGTACTCGTGGTAAAAGCGAATTAACTATTAATTCGGATGGCTCGAAAAGTGCAGGGAATAGTGCTTTGTCCCGAGATTATATAACAGAATACAGTTATGGAATTACTGAAAGTTTTAATCTGATTGCTCCAAGACTTTTTGGAGGATCTAATAGTGAAGCTGTGGGGACTGATAGTCAGATGTATGAATTCATGATAGGGCAGGGAGTACCGGAAGCGCAAGCAAAAGATTTTGTTTCGGGTATGCCAACCTATTGGGGAGATCAACCTATTGTTGCAGCACCAGCTTATATTGGTGCGGTGGTTTTCTTTTTGGGTGTTTTGGCTTTATTTATTGATAAGCGAAAAATAAAATACATATTCCTTTCCGGAGCAATCGTTGCATTACTACTTTCTTGGGGAAAAAACTTCCCGATATTGACTGATTTTTTTATTGATCATGTTCCAATGTACGATAAGTTCAGGGCCGTTTCTTCGATTCAGGTAATTTTGGAATTGTGTTTTCCTGTCCTTGCCATTATGGGATTGCAATCCTTTTTTAAATTAGAAAAAAAAGAGCAATTAAAAGGACTTTTACAATCGGCAACCTTTGGTTTAGGGGTTATTGTGATTTTGTTTTTGTGCAAAAGTATGTTTAGTTTTTCAGGGAGCAGTGACAGTTATTTTCTGGAGAGTTATGGTCCTGGCTTTGTAGATGCACTTAAAGCAGACAGAATGAGTTTGTATAGTGCCGACTTGTTGCGTACGGCTTTCTTTATTGTAGTTTCAGCAGGTCTTTTATGGTTGTTTACCAAAAACAGACTGGCCCAAAACACTACAATAATTTTGGTGGGTCTTTTGATGATTTTTGATTTGTTTTTTGTGGATAAAAATTATGTTTCGGGAAAGGATTTTGTTAGCGGAAGAGAAGTCGAAGTACCTTTTCAGGAAACGACTGCTGATGCCCAGATTTTGGAAGATACTTCGGTTTATAGAGTTTTTGAAGTAAATGGTAATTTATCAAGTGCCAGAGCTTCCTATTTTCATAAATCGATTGGAGGATATCACGCCGCAAAACCGAGAAGAATACAGCAATTATTTGATTACCAAATTGCTAAAAATAATTTGGAAGTATTGAATATGCTCAATGTAAAATATCTTATACAAACGGATAAAGAAGGGAAAGAATTTCCTATCGTAAACCCGGATGCCAATGGAAATGCGTGGTTTGTAAATGAAGTTGTATTGGTCAATTCTGCCGATGCCGAAATGAAAGCATTGGATAAACTGGATTCAAAAAACATCGCAATTGTAAATGGAAAAGAGTTTGGAGAGGATTTAAAAAATAAAGCTTTCGCCAAAGACAGTGCTGCGACGATAGTTTTAGATTTATACAAACCTAATTATTTAAAATATTCTTCCAATAATTCAAAAGAAGGATTGGCTGTTTTCTCCGAAATGTATTATAAAAATGGATGGAACGCTTTTATTGACGGAAAGGCAACGCCTCATTTTCAAGCCGACTATATTTTAAGAGGATTGGTTATTCCAGCCGGAAAACATACCGTTGAGTTTAAATTTGAGCCTCAGGTAGTAAAAACAGGAAGTACAATTGCGCTTGTTAGCTCTATAGGAATGCTGTTGCTTTTAGTTGGTGGAATTTATTTCGAAAGGAAAAAAAGTTTAAAGCTTAAAGTTTTTTGAATGTAGATAATGAATGTTGAATTCTAAGGTTTCGAAACCTTAAACCTTAAACCTTAAACCTTAAACTTGGAACCAAAGAAAATACTAATCATAACTTACTATTGGCCACCCGCTGGAGGCCCTGGAGTACAGCGTTGGTTGAAGTTTGTCAAATATCTACCTGATTTTGATATTCAACCCATTGTTTTTATTCCTGAGAATCCAACCTACCCAATTGTAGATGATAAGTTGATAGCAGAAGTTTCGGATAAGGCCATCATTGTGAAGCACAAAATCTTCGAACCGTATCAATTGGCATCGTTTCTTTCGAAAAATAAAACCAAAAAAATCAGTTCAGGGATTATACCAAATAAAAAAAAGCAGTCCTTTTTGGATAAAACTTTTCTCTGGATAAGAGGAAATCTTTTTATTCCTGATGCCCGTGTTTTTTGGGTAAAACCATCGGTTTCGTATTTGGAAAAATATATTGCAGAAAATAATATTGAAACTATCATAACTTCGGGTCCGCCGCATAGTTTACATCTTATCGGATTACAATTAAAACAGAAATTAGGCGTAAAATGGTTTGCTGATTTCCGTGATCCTTGGACTACTATTGGTTACCATAAATCCCTGCGGTTGTCAAATTATGCGGACAAGAAACACAAAGCATTAGAGTATCAGGTTTTGAATACAGCCGATACGATTATTGTAACGAGTAAGACTACGAAAGCTGAATTTCAGGTGATTACCAATAAGCCAATTGCCGTGATTACAAATGGCTATGATACGGAAAATGTAGAGAAACAATTGTTGGATTCTAAATTTTCATTAGCTCATATAGGTTCGTTTCTTTCAGAAAGGAATCCGCTTATTTTATGGGAAAGCTTAGTTGAATTGATTAACGAAATACCGGATTTCAAGTCGCATTTGGAAATCAAAGTAATTGGAGCGGTTAGCCAGGAAGTATTGGAAACCATTTCCCGATTTGGATTGGATGCCTATTTGAATAATTTGGGCTACGTTTCGCATGATACGGCAATAGCACATCAAAGAAAATCTCAAGTATTGTTGCTCATCGAAATCAATTCAGAAGATACGAAAAGCATTATTCCGGGAAAATTATTTGAATATATGGTTTCAAACAGGCCTATTATTGCCATTGGACCAAAGGATTCTGATTTTGCCGAAATCATAACAACTACTAATACAGGTGTGTTTTTTGATTATTCAGAAAAAACAAAACTTAAAAGTGTGATTTTGGATTATTATAATCAATTTTTGGAAGGAAAATTACAATCGTATGGAGTAGGTTTACAAAAGTATTCCAGAAGAAATTTAACCAAAGAATTGGCGAATTTGATTCAATAAAAAACGCCGGTTTTTACAACTTTAAACTTTAAACTCCTAAAATGGGAATCGTACTAAATCAATCCTTAAAAAATACAATAATAACCTATATCGGTTTTGGAATTGGCGGGATAAACACTATTTATTTGTATCCGGTTTTTTTGGGGGCAACATATTACGCTTTGACCAATTATGTACTTTCCTGTGCCAATGTGATTATGCCTTTATTTGCTATTGGTATGCAAAATACAATGGTGAAATTTTATTCCCAATGTAAAACGGAAGATGAACGATCACAGTTTTTATCTTTTACGGTGATTTTTCCTTTGATTTTATGCGTTCCTATATTTTTGATCGGCTTGTTTTTCTTTGATGACATTTCATTTTTTCTATCCAAGAAAAATGCGGTGGTCAAGAATTTTATCTGGTTAATTCCTTTTATAGGATTGTGTATGGCTTATTTCGAAATATTCTATGCTTGGGCGAGAGTTCATATGCATTCAGTTTTTGGCAATTTTATTAAGGAAGTTGGTTTGCGTTTGTTCTCCTTATTTGCATTGATTGGAGTGTATTACAATTGGATAACGGTTATCGAATTTGTTTATATAACAGCAGGTGTTTATTTCCTGGCTTGTATCGTTACCATGTTGTATGCTTTTCATTTGAAAAAACCACAATTTCGATTTGTTATTCCGGATAATGTAAAAAACATTATAGAATATTCCTTTTATATTATTTTATCAGGAAGCGTAGCTAATTTACTTTTGGACGGTGATAAAATGATTTTGAATCAATACATGAAAATTGAAAATATCGCGTATTATTCTGTAGCCACTTATATTGCTTTGGTAATATCTGTTCCCAGTCGCGCGATGCACCAAATTGTATATCCAATTACAGCCAAACTGATGCATGAGAACAAATACGATGAGCTAAACGATTTATACAAGAAAACATCAATCAACTTGCAAATTGTGGGAGGTTTTGTCATGTTGTGCATTTTTGTCAACATCAATCAGTTGTATGAGATGGTGCCAAAAGAATATAGCGGTGGTATTGCAGTTGTTTTTATGATTGGATTATCCAAATATTTGGATCTGATTTTAGGAAACAACAATGCTATAATTTTTAATACCAAATATTACCGAATGGTTTTGTTTTTGGGAGTTGCATTAGTAGTATTAACCGTTGGTTTGAACATGATTTTTATACCCTTTTATGGGATTATAGGTTCTGCTTTTGCCACCTTGTTATCAATAACATTATATAGCCTAGCCAAATTGCTTTTTGTGGTCAAGCGCCTCCATTTGTATCCATTTACTAAACAAACTCTCCATGCATTGGGGATTACCCTTATAATTTTTCTTTTGTTTTATTTTTGGGAATTTCCTTTTCACCCAATAATCAGTATCGGGCTGAAATCTATTTTGGTGACTATTGTATATGTTTACACCAACTATAAATTTGCTATTTCTGCCGAAATAAATCAGGTTTTCGATAATCTGTTGAAAAAGTTAAAATAATTTTTTAGTTGACATTTTTACTTTAGATAAGAAAAAACTCCTGTAAATAAAATTTGTTTTATTTGTTTTGTGCTATGCAGGACGGGCTGTTTTAACTTTTTGAAAGTTTTTTGATTTAGGTTTGAGCGTTTAAGAATATCCAAAATCTCATTTATATGAGGTTTTGGATTTTTTATTTTGCATCAAAATAATCAGAACGATTTTCATTAATTTAAATAGGTTGTTTTAACTCTCAAAATTGTAAAGTGAAGATTATTACTAAATAATTGTAATAAAAACAATTGGTTTCGTGGTTTTTGAGAATTAAATTGATTTTGTGAAAAATTAGTGTTAATCACTAAAAGTGGGTATTGCAGAACCAAAGTAAATGGATCAATTTTACAAAAGTTAATTGGGTATTCAATTCTTTTTTAAAAAAGTTTGAAATCTAAATATTTATAAAAAAGATCATGAAAAGTCAGCAATCCGCAAGTATTGAAAATTACAAAAAATTTTCAAATCTGTTAATTGATAAATTGCATCAAGGATTTGTTGTAGTGGAGCAAAACGACAAATATCCTTTTGCGGTTTTAACCAAAGAAGGCAGACAGGTAAATCATTTTTTGAATTTTTTATTATCTTGTGCCAGTCTGGGTCTTTGGATTTTTCCTTGGTTTTACTTAAGTTATGTGTCTTCTAAAGAGCGAATAATTTTAATCGCAATCGATGAAGACGGAAACCCATTTGAAGAAAAATGTTGTATATCATAGTCTCTTTTATAATTTTTCTTTCAAATACTTTCCAGTAATTGATTTTTCTATTTTCACTATTGTTTCAGGAGTTCCTGTGGCTAATAGCTGGCCTCCGTTTTCCCCTCCTTCGGGTCCCAAATCAATAATCCAATCGGCACATTTTATGAGATCAAGGTTGTGCTCAATTACTAGTACCGAATGCCCTTTTTCGATTAAGGCATCAAAGGAAGTTAGTAGTTTTTTGATGTCATGAAAATGCAATCCGGTTGTAGGCTCGTCAAATACAAAAAGTGCTTTGTCTTTTGTGGCTCCTTTTACCAAGAAAGAAGCTAATTTTATTCGTTGGGCTTCACCACCTGAAAGTGTAGACGATGACTGTCCCAGCTGTACGTAACCCAACCCAACGTCTTGCAATGGCTGTAGTTTTTGGGTTATCTTATTTTGTTTGTTGGCTGTAAAGAAAGCAATAGCATCATCTATAGTCAATGTTAGGATGTCATAGATATTTTTATTGTCAAAGCTAACTTCGAGGATATCTTTCTTAAAACGTTTTCCGTTGCAGGCTTCACAAGGCAGCTGTACATCAGCCATGAAAACCATTTCTACATTTATGGAGCCTTCTCCTTTACAGGTTTCGCAACGGCCGCCATCGACATTAAAAGAAAAATGTTTGGCTTGATATCCCCTTATTTTAGATAGTTTTTCTTTTGCGAATAATTCACGAATATCGTCATATGCCTTAATATAAGTTACTGGATTTGAACGGGAACTTCTTCCTATAGGGTTTTGATCGACATATTCGATGTGTTTTATTTGAGAAAAGGAACCTGTTATTTCGGTAAACTGCCCCGCTTTTTCTCCAATATTCTCCAACTTTTTTTGCATAGCCGGAAATAGGATTTTCTTAACGAGCGTACTTTTTCCGCTGCCGGAAACTCCCGTGATCACCGTTAAGACATCCAGTGGAAAAATGACATCTATATTTTGTAAATTGTTTTCTCTGGCTCCTTTTATTTCTATGTAATTCTTGTAAGCTCTCCTTTTTTTGGGAACCGAAATTTCCAAGTCACCATTCAAATATTTCGATGTTAGAGAAGCCGACTTCAGTATCTCTTCGTAGGTGCCTTGCGCAACCAATTTTCCGCCAAAAGTACCTGCCTCCGGCCCGATATCAATAATCATATCCGCCGCTTTCATAATATCTTCATCGTGCTCTACAACAATAACGGTATTGCCCAAATCACGAAGAGAAAGCAATACTTTTATCAAGCGTTCAGTATCTTTTGGATGTAAACCAATGCTTGGTTCATCAAGTATGTACATTGAGCCAACTAAGCTGCTTCCCAAAGATGTGGCTAAGTTGATGCGTTGTGATTCCCCTCCTGATAGCGAAGCCGAATTTCTGTTCAAAGTAAGATAGTCTAAACCCACTTCGGTCAAAAAGGAGAGACGGTTGTTTATTTCTAATAGTAATCGTTTTGCGATTTGTTTTTCGTAAACATTCAAATCGAGGTTTTCAAAAAATGAAACCAAATGTTTGATAGGCAGATCGACCAAATCAGAAACCGTTTTCGAGTTGATTTTTACATACGAAGCCTCGATTCTAAGACGCTTTCCTTTGCAGGAATGACACTTTGTTTTTCCTCTATAACGGGAAAGCATTACTCGATTCTGTATCTTATAATTCTTTGCTTCCAATTCTTTGAAAAAATCATTCAACCCCTGAAAATACTTATTTCCTGTCCAGATCAATTCTTTCTGTTCCTCGGTCAACTGGTAAAAAGGTTTATGGATGGGAAAATCAAATTTATAGGCGTTATTGACCAATTCATCACGGTACCACCCCATACTTTCGCCACGCCAAGGGAAAATGGCATTCTCATAAATGGACAAAGTGGTGTTTGGAATAACCAAATCCGCATCAATTCCTATTATATTTCCGAAGCCTTCACATACGGGACAAGCACCATAAGGGTTGTTGAAGCTAAACAGATGCACGTTTGGCTCCAGGAAAGTTATCCCGTCAAGTTCAAAGTTGTTGGAATAGGAATATCTTTTTTTAGAATTCAATTCTTGCAAATAACAAATCCCTTTACCTTCATAAAATGCGGTTTGTACAGCATCTGCGAGGCGGTTATAAATTCTTCCTCCTCTTTTACCACAATTCGGTCTATGACGAGTGTTATATCTTTATTGTCTAACGAATGCTGGTCGATTTCGTCCAAACGAATCATTTCATTATTTACCAAAATCCTTGCGAATCCCTGTTGTAATAATACTTTTAATTTGTCCTCCAATTGTCTTCCTTCTTCAAGATGAATAGGGGCAAGGAGCAACCATTTGCTGTCAATATCAAAATTTTTTACATCGGTAATTACATCCGATACCGTATTTTTTTTAACTTCCTGTCCGGAAATTGGCGAAAAGGTTCTGCCAATTCTTGCAAAAAGCAGTTTGATGTAATCATAGATTTCTGTTGAAGTTCCTACGGTCGAACGGGCATTGGTAGTATTTACTTTTTGTTCAATGGCAATCGCGGGAGCAATTCCTTTGATGTATTCTACTTTTGGTTTATCCAGTCTTCCTAGGAATTGACGGGCGTAAGAGGATAAACTTTCTACATAACGGCGTTGTCCTTCGGCATATAAAGTGTCAAATGCCAAGCTGGATTTTCCTGAACCCGAAAGTCCTGTAATAACAACAAGTTTATTTCGAGGGATCGCAACATCTACATTTTTTAAATTATGTACCTGTGCGCCTTTGATAATAATATTTTTCTTTGGATCTAGATTGGAAAAGTCAACTGACATAAAAAACAATGGATTTTCACAAAAGTAATCAATTTTCATCAGAGAAAAGAGGATGGGATGGTCATAAATTTTGGTTTAGGTAACCATTTTTTAATCTTGAAAAAGGATGACTTACAACTGTTTACTGTTTTTTTGTGAAGCTACTTTTTGTGATTTTTTCTTTTAAGGACTAATTTTATTAATTTTATTCGCCACATAAAATAAATATTTGTTAAATTTGAGAAATCATTTAACCAAAAAAAACAATTAGCCTATACCAAAAAACTACTTTTTAGAAGAATCGCTCCAAGTTTAATACAAATCTAAAAGGTAAAATTATGGCTAATTTAGAACTTCCAGATGCTTTATTGGTAAAGAATTATGTTGCAGGGAACGAAAATGCCTTGGCTACATTAATAAAAAGACATGAATCTAAGATTTATGGATTTATCTATTCTAAAATCTCGGACAGAGATATTTCGGATGACATTTTTCAGGATACTTTTATTAAAGTTATAAAAACATTAAAATCAAGTTCCTATAACGAAGAAGGTAAATTCTTGGCTTGGGTCATGCGTATTTCCCATAATCTTATTATAGACCATTATCGAAAAACTAAAAAAATGCCATTGTTTAGAGAAACAGAGGAGTTTTCTATTTTTTCAATAATGTCTGATGATTCTCCTACGATAGAAAATAAAATAATTTTGGATCAGGTTGAAGAGGATCTTAAAAAATTAATAGAAAAACTTCCGGCAGATCAAAAAGAAGTTTTAGTCATGAGGATTTATCAAGATATGAGTTTTAAAGAAATATCAGAATTGACAGGGGTCAGTATTAATACTGCATTAGGTAGAATGCGATATGCTCTAATGAATTTGAGAAAAGTAATTGAGAAGCACCAAATTATTTTAACCAATTAGCAATATAGTGGTAGTTAGTGCGTTGTAGTATAAAATAAGTATTACGATATGGCAAAAATTTACTCTAATAAGGCAAAAATTCCCAAAACAATGAAACCCAAAAGAGAAGTTGTTTCTTTTTTATTAAGTTACTCTAAGGCATTAAGCGTAATAAAAATTGAGGACAAAAGTTTTGAAATCATCGTTAATTGAATTGATTTAGGACATTGTTCAATGTTTATTGAATAAATAGTTTTTTTCCAAATTCATTAATCCGTTTGCTAAATTTCACTAATTCAGATTTTGAGTTAGTGAAATTTGCTGTTTATATAAGACTCATTTTTTATAATAGTCTTGCAAAATAGTTTTTCGGCCAATCGTTTTGGTGATTATATCTTTTTCTAAATCCCAACCACGAGCAGGCGAATATTCTCTGCCGTACCAAATTATTTGTAAATGTAAATCATTCCATAATTCCTTAGGAAAAATGCGTTTGGCATCTTTTTCGGTTTGAATCACATTTTTTCCACTTGTTAGGTTCCATCGGTACATCAATCGGTGAATATGTGTATCTACCGGAAAGGCTGGAACCCCAAATGCTTGCGACATGACAACACTGGCGGTTTTATGGCCGACGGCCGGTAATTCTTCTAGAAATTCAAAACTTTCAGGCACTTTCCCACCATGTTTATCAATCAAAATATGGGACAAACCATGAATTCCTTTTGATTTCATCGGGGATAAACCACAGGGCCGGATAATTTCTTGAATCTCTTCAACACTCATTTTTACCATGTCATACGGATTGTCGGCTTTAGCAAAAAGTATTGGTGTGATTTGGTTAACACGCACATCTGTACATTGTGCCGATAATAAAACAGCAATTAATAAAGTATAAGGGTCTTTATGATCTAATGGAATTGGGATTTCGGGATAGAGTTTGGCAAGCGTGTCAATTACAAATTGAACCTTTTCTTCTTTGTTCATTTTTAAGTACAAATTATGAAGTACGAAAGTACGATTTTAATCTTTTTAATACAATCAGGGAATACTTTGTAACTTTACAACTTGCAACTTAGAAATTATGTATTATGATAACATTAAAAAAAGGGGACAAAGCGCCTGACTTTTCAGGTTTGGACCAAGACGGGAAATTACATCAGTTGTCTGATTATAAGGGGAAAAAATTAGTTGTTTTCTTCTATCCAAAGGCTAGCACACCAGGATGTACTGCTGAAGCTTGTGATTTAAGAGATAATTTCGAACGTTTTCAAGCTAATAATTATGCTCTTTTAGGAATAAGTGCCGATAGTCAAAAAGCGCAGGCAAAATTTAAAGATAAATATGAATTTCCATTTCCATTACTTGCCGATGAGGATAAGTCGGTTATAAATGCTTTTGGCGTGTGGGGTCCCAAAAAGTTTATGGGAAGAGAATACGATGGAATCCATAGAACTACATTTATAATCGATGAAAACGGAATCATTGATTCTGTAATATCTGACGTAAAGACTAAGGTTCATGCCGATCAGATTTTGGGTTCTGAATAGTTGTCTTTTTTAATATCTTTATCTAATTTAAAAACATAAAAAGAGCCAAGGAAAGTAAATATTTTATCTTTTCTTGGCTCTTTTTTTTAAATATTTTGCGGATGATTTGTTAAATCAAGAAACTAATTAATTCCTTTTAAGCTTTTATTGGGTTCATATCCAAAAAGCTGGTGTTTCTTGATGATTTCCGCTATCCCGGATGGAAGCATAGTTTCCCAACCAGGCTGTCCTTCACTAATCATTTTGAGTACTTCACGAGAGAATACCTCTAGAATGGTAGGGTCATAATCATCGATATCAACAACTTTTCCGTTGAATTTAAAAAATTTGTACAATTCTTTCATTCTGGGATGTACTTTTAAATTACCGGAGTTGATAATTTCGCCATCCTCGCCTAACATTGGATATAGGAATACTTTCATGTCGCGGAAAAATAATTTCCCGAAAGCTTCCAAAATTCCACCGCTTAAATGGCGATAGTATTTTTCATCAAAAATGTCGATCAAATTGTTCACTCCCATGGCCAATCCCATTCTCGCCTTGGTATAATTTGAGAAATATTCAACTACTTTGTAATATTCCTGGAAGTTAGAAATCATTACGGTTTGCCCTAAAGAACAAAGCAATTCGGCCCTATCCATAAAGTCACGTTCGTCGATTTCCCCATCCGAACGAAGATTTGAAAGCGTAATTTCAAAAATAACCAAAGTGTTTTTCTTTTCAACTTTATTTTCTTCGAGGAACATTTTCAGGGATTTCTCGTACATGTCCATATTCACTTTTGTAACTGGACGAAAACTTCCTCTTAAAGCGAGAATATTTTTTTTGTATAAGATAGCTGCCGGAAGGATGTTTTTACCGTCAGGATTGAACATTACGGCATCTGTCATTCCGTTTTTCACCAATTGTAAACTCATCAAACGATTATCTACATCGGCAAAACGCGGGCCAGAAAAATTGATTGTATCTATTTCTAGCTGGTCTTTATCAAGATGATCATATAAGTAACGCAATAAGCGTTTTGGGTCATTGTATTTGTAGTATGCGCCATAAATTAAATTTACTCCAAGAACACCTAACGTTTCTTGTTGTAATTTAACATCAGTTTCTTTAAAACGAATATGAATGATAATTTCGTTGTAGTCTTCATCGGGTTCAATT
>Ga0137355_1000043_pt1 | contig 17864 bp, 10 predicted proteins | sample EasRivERMLT800_2_FD_104763 | JGI IMG/M metagenome (GOLD analysis project Ga0137355, IMG submission 104763) | Soil microbial communities from meander-bound floodplain in the East River, Colorado, USA - East River MetaG ERMLT800_2 | ecosystem: Environmental > Terrestrial > Soil > Floodplain ... | reverse complement strand
TTTGTGAAAGTGTCGCTGTATCCGATTTTATCATATCAAAATCATTCCATTTATAAGTTGAATCTATTTCAAAAACGATGTTTTTATCCCTTGCCATTAATGTATTGAGCGTGATTCGCTTTTGTGCTATGTCATTTTGCGACATCACGATCATATTCTGCAAGGCGCCATATTGTGATTTTGCTTTGTAGTAAGTTGACAATTTGTCCATATTATATTGGTATCGAATCTCCATACTTTTAATCATATACTCCAAAAGCAATAAATTATCGTTGGCAACTTTATTCTTTTTGTCGAGCACCAACCATTGGTAGTAATTTGTTTTTGCCAGCGCATTCAATTGGTTGAGTGTATAGTTTTTGTTTTCATTTTCAACTGAAGACATCGCATTCATATAATTAAAATCGGCTCTTAATTTTGAGGCGTTGGGAATCATCTGTGTGACACCCAACATATAATTACCCATTCCAGGGTTCATTTCATCAGCTTTCCACATTTTGCTATTGTACGGCGTCATGTAAAATCCAGTACTCACTTGTGGTGGCATCCAACTTTTAGCGCCTTTGGCAGCAGCATCCATACTCAACACGTCAGCATCGTACATTTTTAATTGCGGGTTGGCCGTCTTTATCGTGGCCAATATAGTATCCAACGAAAGCTTTTGTGCCATTAAATTAGCCACATTCAAAATCAAAAAGGGTATTACGATATAATATTTAATCTTTGCCATCGATAATCTCTATTTTACCTTTTGTTTTTAATTCGTGAAGTTTTACCATTTCAAAAACAACGGGGGTTACCAATAAAACGTAAATAGTGGATGTAATTGTTCCGCCAATAAGCGGAACCGTAATTGGAATCATCACATCGGCTCCTGTGCCCGTTGACCAAAGAATGGGTATTAGACCAAACAGCGAAACGGAAACTGTCATTAGTTTTGGCCGCAACCTTTTAGCAGAGCCATCAATTATATATTGTCGCAAAATAGTCTCGGTAATTGCGGTTGTACTATTCCCGTGTTTACTCACCATTTTATTCATTGATTCATTCAGGTAAATAGTCATCAGCATGGCCGTTTCTATGGCCATTCCGAATAGGGCAATAAAACCAACCGCCACAGCCACCGATAAATTAATCCCATAAAAATAAACCATGAAAATCCCGCCAATTAAGGCAAACGGTACCGTAATCATCGTTATCAGAGCTTCCTTCATCGAATGGTAGGTGAAATAGAGAATCATAAAAATAAGAACCACGACTATAGGCAGTATCATTCTCAATGTTTTATCGGCCCTGATTTGATTTTCCCATTGACCGCTCCATTCCACATAATAGCCTTTGGGCATTTTGGTTATCATCTCATTTAATTTTTTCTGTGCTTCTTTTACGGTGCTTCCCAAATCGCGTTCCCGAACATTAAACAAAACACTGCCACGAAGCATCGCATTTTCGCTGTTTATCATGGGTGGCCCGTCACTAATTTTTACATCGGCGACTGTTTCTAACGGGATTGGTCCGTATTGCATGGTTTGTACTTGCAGTTTTTTCAGTGCTTCAAGGCTGTTTCTGTATTCCTGCGCATACCGAGCATTGACCGAAAAACGCTGCCTTCCCTCAATAGTTGTGGTGAGTTTCATTCCTCCAATAGCCGTTTCTATAATATTGTTTACATCGTCTATGGTCAGGCCATATCGGCCAATTGCATTTCGTTTTACTTCTATGTCAATGTATTTTCCGCCTGTTATGGGTTCGGAATATAAATCTTTAACTCCTGAGGTTCCTTCCAGCGCTTTTTTTATTTTTTGTGACAAAACATTAATGCTATCTAAATTTGCTCCGTAAATCTTTATTCCCACATCAGTTCGGATACCGGTAGAAAGCATATTGATTCGATTGATAATGGGTTGCGTAAAACTGTTGACTACACCGGGTATTTGCAGTTTATTATTTATTTCGGAAATGATATCGTTTTTAGTTTTACCCTTTCTCCATTCCTGTTGTGGTTTTAGTAAAATAATGGTCTCGATCATACTTATCGGACTATTGTCGGTGGCCGTATTTGCCCTTCCCGCTTTTCCCAAAACATGGGTTACTTCGGGTACCGTTTTAATTAGTTTATCCTGGACCTGCAAAATTCGTTTTACTTCAGAATTGGACACATCAGGCAAGGTGACAGGCATAAACAATATGGAACCTTCATCTAAAGGAGGCATAAACTCGGAACCCAAACGGGTAAACATCAATATGCCAATCAGCAACGCAAGGCAATTTATTCCTAACACCGTTTTTCGCCATTTTAAACAAAAAATCAGGATTGGGGTATAAATAGTTTCCAATTTTCGGTTAATTGGATTTTTAGCTTCGGGGCGAAGTTTTCCTTTCAGTAAAAAAGTAATAAGAACCGGTGTGAGCGAAATGGCTAAAAAAGCATCGACAATAAGTATAAAAGATTTTGTCCATGCTAGCGGACTGAACAATTTTCCTTCCATACCCGTTAGAAGAAATACCGGCAAAAAGGAAGTAATTACAATTATCGTCGAATAAAAAACACCCGGGCCAACCAATTTAGAGGAAGCCTCGATGATCTTCAGTTTTTCTTCAGAAGACAATGGGTCATTTTCTTTTTTGAATATGTTTCTTAGGATACTTTTCATTTTTCAACCGATTCTTGATTACCATCCAACGTTTCCTGTTTTTCCGAAATATTCCGATAGGCATTTTCAACCATGACAATTCCATCATCAACCACAACACCTATGGCCAGAGCAATACCGGTAAGTGACATAATATTAGACGATATGCCAAAAGCCTGTAATAAAATAAAACCAACCGCAACAGATATTGGCAATTGTATGAGAATGATCAAAGCACTTCTCCAATGAAAAAGAAAAACTAAAATCACAATGGAAACGGCAATCATTTCTTCGGTTAAAGTGCCTTTAACTGATTCGACAGCCTGCTCTATCAGTTCGCTTCTGTCATAAGAAGTTTTAAAAGTAACCCCTTCGGGCAATCCCTTTTCTACTTCTTTCATTTTTTCTTTGACAGCATGTATTACCCTATTGGCATTCTCACCATAGCGCATCACCACGATTCCTCCGACCACTTCTCCCTCCCCATTCTCGTCAAAAATACCCAAACGCAAATCGCCTCCCATTTGAACCGAACCAATATCTTTTATTTTTACAGGAACCGAATTGTAATTTTTGATAGCAATATCTTCTATATCCTTAATGTTCTTAATGTACCCCAATCCCCTGACGATATAGCTCATATTGCTCATTTCAAATTTTCTCCCGCCAACATCATTGTTATTGGACTTTATAGCATTCATCACTTCCATCATACTCACATTGTTGTACTGCATTTTCAGGGGATCTAAAACCAATTGGTATTGTTTTTCAAAACCTCCAAAAGAAGCTACTTCGGCCACGCCCGGGACGGTTTGCAACGCAAATTTCACGTACCAGTCCTGTAAAGCACGTTGCTCTCCCAAATCCATACCGTTGGCTTGCAAATGATACCAAAAAACATGTCCCACACCTGTGCCATCGGGGCCTAAGGTTGGGACAACATTTTGCGGTAATAATCGTTGCGCATAATTTAATCGTTCCAGCACGCGGGTTCTGGCCCAATAGATATCGACATCATCGTCAAAAATGATATAGACAAAGCTCATCCCAAACATGGAAGCACCACGTATGTTTTTTACTTTTGGAATCCCTTGCAGATTAGAAATCAAAGGATAAGTTACCTGAGCCTCTATAACCTGCGGGCTTCTTCCCATCCATTCCGTAAAAACGATGACTTGGTTTTCGGATAAATCTGGAATCGCATCTATGGGATTTTGTTGCACGCTATAAATACCCCAGCCAAATAAAGAGGCGGAAACAAGCAGAACAACCACTCGGTTTTTTAATGAAAATGATATCAGCTTTTCGACCATACTATTTCATTTTAAAGGGAATTAAGTATTCCTCAATTATAATTTATGAGTGCATTAGATAGGCGTTTAGTATAAAAGTTTGTATTATATAAAAGTTAAAACCAATTCCGAAAAAAAGAAAAAAAAGGGATTTTTTCTTGTTATATTCTCAAGACAATCAAAGTTACGAAATATTAACTCCAAAACAGTAATGATTTAATCATCAGTTCTTTATCATCTAAAAAAAGATATAATATGATTGGTTCACAAATTATTGTATAAAAAAAACCATCCGCCTAGACGAATGGTTATTGATATGAATTTTGTAATTTAAAGTATTACAAGAAAAGACTAAGAAAATAATAAACCAAGGCGGCCAATAATGCCGTAATTGGAATGGTCAGTACCCAAGCCCAAATCAGACTCACAGTAACGCCCCAACGAACCGCAGAAATACGTTTCGTCAGACCAACACCAATTATCGAACCGGTAATGGTGTGTGTGGTACTCACTGGTACTTTAAAATGTTCTGTGAAATACAATGTCAAAGCACCTGCAGTTTCGGCAGTAACTCCTTCAAAAGAAGAAACTTTGGTAATTTTAGAACCCATTGTTTTAACGATTTTCCAACCACCACTCAACGTACCTGCAGCAATTGCAGAATAACATGCTAACGGAATCCAACCGGGCATAGCCCCTTTTATACCCAAATCATCATTTGGAAGTACCACCTGTAACCAGTCCGGTAAACTTTCTTGAGCGGCGCCACTGGTATGAATATAAACTGCGACAGCCGCAGCGATAATACCCATTACTTTTTGCGAATCATTCCCTCCATGTCCCAAACTAAATGCCGCAGAAGATATTAACTGCATCTTTTTTAATATTGAATTGGACTGATTAAGATTTAAACTGCTAAAAATCAAGCAAAAAGTACTGATTGATAAAACAATTATGGCAACCAAAAACCATTTGATATTATGTGATTCAAGAGCAACGCTCCAAAAATGAGAATCAAATCGAGGTTTTTCAATATCTGCATAGTATACCATTTGACTTTCTACAAACCAGATGGTCAAAGCCATTAATGTCAATGTAAATAGTTTTGGGTAAATACTTTTTTTGGAAGCATTCAAAAGCCAAATAGAAATCAAATACGATATTAAGGCTCCCAATAATGGTGCTAATACAATAAAAGCGATGATAATCAATACCCCGGAAGGCATCCCTCCATCTTTCCCCGCTTTATACCAACTTACGATATTATACCAATGTTGAGTAGTTCCATCGGCTACTGCATAGCCCGAAAAACCATGTACCGCAATTGCATGAGCAATCGCTGCACCAGCAAACCCACCGATTAAGGTATGAGAAGAACTCGAAGGTATTCCCAACCACCAAGTAAGTAAATTCCATGTTATGGCAGCAATTATTCCCGCTAGAATAACCACCAGATTAATATCCATGGTGTGCGCCGTTTTTGCAACAGTATCGGCAACTCCAAAACCAAAAACCCAATAGGCTAAAAAGTTAAAGAAAGCAGCCCAAAGCACGGCTTGAAAAGGACTTAAAACTTTTGTGGCAACAACGGTAGCAATAGCATTGGCTGCATCATGAAAACCATTAATGTAATCAAAAATTAAAGCTAAAACTATAATAATTATAAGTAACGTCATAATATAACTTCAGAATGAAATGGATTGGATTAAGAATGTTTTACTGAAATAGATTCCAAAACACCCGCAACACTCTTACATTTATCTGCTGCCGATTCTAAGACTGACAATACTTCTTTGTACTTAATGATGTTTTTTGCATCGGTTTCATTCTCGAAAATTTCGAATACGGCTTTGTTATAAACAGAATCCGATTTATTTTCAAGCTTATTAATTCGTGAACATGCAGCTGTAATAACTTTCATATTCTTAAAATTTCTTAATTCTTTTACCGCCACATCAATATTTTGACAAGCTTCAAGATTGATCTCCGTCAGTTTTCTGATCGATTTAGTAATCTTATCCACATGATATAATTTCATTCTGGTGGCAGCACCATGAAGATTGTCTGCTACGTTATCAATCGAAGTGATCAAAGAGTGGATATCTTCCCTGTCGAATGGAGTAATAAAATTTCTGCTCAATTCAAGATTGGTTTGACGTGTTATGTCCTCCCCTTTTTGCTCTAAAAGATCAATTTTTTGAAAAAGTGCTTCACGTTCTTTTAAAGGAAGGTTTACGGCTTCGTGCAAAATGGAAGCTAATTCAATTAAATTACTTGATGCTTCTTCGAAAAGAGGAAAGAATTTTTTATCCTTTGGTACTAAAAATTGAAAAATACTATTTAATGACATTTCGTTGTTTTTTATGGGGCAAAATTACTTCTTTATTTTAAGCTAATGTTAAGCTATTGTTAACAAATCATCCTCGATCTGAAAACTGTTTAAAAACGAAACGGTCTTAACAATGTCATAATGCAAAATACGGTCTTCTTTAACCAACGGAACTTCTTCACGATATGATTTCAAAAACATCTCGATGAATTCACTCGATTGCAACGGACGTCTGTATTCAATAGCCTGTGAAGCATTCATTAATTCAATTGCCAAAATACGCTCTAGGTTATCCATAACTTTCAAGGCCTTTGTCGCACCATTCGCTCCCATACTCACATGATCCTCTTGTCCGTTACTCGATACAATACTGTCAATACTTGAAGGTGTCGCCAATTGTTTGTTTTGACTGGCAATACTCGCTGCGGTATATTGAGGAATCATAAAACCAGAATTAAGACCCGGATTATCCACCAAGAAAGCAGGAAGGTTGCGTAAACCCGAAATTAATTGGTATGTTCTTCTTTCAGAAATGCTTCCCAATTCCGCCAAAGCAATAGCCATGAAATCCAAAGCTAAAGCCAAGGGCTGTCCATGAAAATTCCCGCCGGAAATGATTTGGTCGCTTTCAATAAATATATTTGGATTATCCGTTACCGAATTGATTTCAGTTTTGAATACTTTTTTAACATAATCTATCGCATCTTTCGAAGCACCGTGAACTTGCGGCATACAACGGAAAGAATAAGGATCCTGTACATGTGTTTTTACCTGTTCGATGATTTCACTTCCGTCCAGAAAATCTTTTATACGACCGGCCGTCACAATTTGTCCTTTATGAGGGCGAATAAAATGGATCAATTCATGAAATGGTTCAATACGTCCGTCGAAACCTTCCAAAGAAATTGTTCCGATCAAATCTGCCAAATACGAAAATTTATAGGCTTTCATCAAGATATGTGCACCGTAGGCACTCATAAACTGTGTGCCATTCAATAATGCCAATCCTTCTTTAGACTGTAATACGATTGGTTTCCAGTCGAAACGTTTCAACACTTCGCTTGAATGTACTTTCTTACCTTCAAAAAACACTTCACCTTCACCCAACAATGGCAAAGATAAATGCGCTAGTGGAGCCAAATCACCCGAAGCTCCTAATGAACCTTGTGTATATATTATTGGTAAAATATCATTATTATAAAAAGCGATTAATCGTTCCACCGTTTGTAACTGCACACCCGAATTACCGTAGCTCAACGATTGAATTTTCAGCAATAACATCAACTTAACGATCTCATTTGGCACTTCGTCTCCAGTACCGCAAGAATGCGATTTTACCAGATTTTCCTGTAATTGAGATAGGTTTTCGTTTGAAATTTTCACATTACAAAGAGATCCAAAACCAGTATTGATTCCATAGATAGGATCCGAATGTGAAGCCATTTTTTTATCTAAGTAATCCCTGCATTTTTGAATATTAACTTTTGCTTCATCCGATAACGCCAATGACTTACCATGTGAAATAATTTCTTGTAACGCTTCTAAAGAAAGTACATCAGTACTTATATAATGCATATTGTTCATTCCATATAATTTTAAGGTCGTCAAAATTCAGTAAATCAATATTAAAAAGCAATGTTTTTTAATGATAATTTGATATTTAAAATCAAATAAAAGAAATAATGAAAGATGAAAAGTAAATGTCAAATACCAAAACAACAAAAGCAACCCGCATAAGGTTGCTTTTGTCATATAAATAAAGCTGTAAAATTTTCAAACTATTTTATTACATCTATAAATTAATTATAGGTATAGACTGATTTTTCAGTTTGCATTTCTGTTGAAGAATCGGTAGTAGTGTACTCTGTTCTTGTCAAAACATAATCATTTGCATCATACGTATATTCCGTTCTTGAAGAAGAGCTGCTTGTCGTTATTCCATCCCCTCCAGTTGTTGAAGAACTCAACTCATTATTAATGCTGCTTGTGAAAGTATTATTATACCCTAAAATATTTTTTGAATACGTATTCTTGGTATCAAAAACAGAATTTGAATTTTCAACATAATTAGTAGAACCAACTTGTGTAAGTGTATAAGTATACTTTACAAGATTACCTGCCAGATAAGTATATACCCAAGTACCCCAATTTGGATAATCACTAGTTTCAGTAACTCTACCATTATCATCATATGTCAAATTAACTGTATAATTAATAGTTCCATCCGCTTTTTTTCTTATCAGGGATGTCATCTGATTTTTTGCATTGTATACATATTCATAAGAAGATCCAGCAACATTGTCAACACTATAATAAATTATTTTTGTAATTAAATCTCCAGCGTAGGTATATTTAGCTATTGAATTTGACACCGTTACTGTCTGATCACTTATTTTGGTTCTGGTAGTTTTGCTAGCTACACTTACTAATTTAGCAATATTAGACGTATCGTAAGTATAAGCGTATTCATACTTAGTATTATACGTGCTAGTACTTGATTCCATAATTCTTGTTTTAGGAAGAGCCAAAACCACCTTCCCGGAGGCAGCACCTTTTTCACTCTCTAAACCTGCCACATTTACAGCAATGGTATAAGTATAAGAACCAGTAGCTGTAAGAATATCAGTGTATGTTGCCTCAGTAAGTGGTGACGCATTAATTTTTACAGGGTCGCCGTTCTTATAAATGTTATAAGTAATGCCAGTACCTGCAACTGCAGGCCAAGTTACCGTTATGGCACCTCCGTTTAACACTGCTTGAGCGACAGGAGCTGTAGGAAGTGCAAATACAACTTTTTCAGAAGCTGTCCCTTTTTCACTCTCTAAACCAGCTGTATTTACAGTAATCCTATAAGTATAATCTCCTATAGCAGTTAGAACATCTGTATATGTCGCTTCGGTAAGTGGTACAGCATTGATTTTTACAGGGTTGTCATTTCTATAAACATTATAAGTAATATCAGTACCTGCTACTACTGGCCAGGTTACTGTTACAGTAGCTCCGCTTAACACAGCCTGAGTGGTAGTTATGGTTGGCACTGCTGCCACTGTGGGGTCATCTTTGCTACAGGATACAAGGACAAAAAAAGAGAAAGATAAAAGCGTAATTAATTTTTTCATTTAATTGATTTTTAATAAATTCATTTTAATTATTTAAAATATCATTAGGGAATCTTTACCCAACAAATGAATTAGTTAGAATAAGACTACAAAAAAAATATTTCAACGAATTTAGTATTATAATTTTAATAAATAAAAACAAAATTTGATAAAAAAAATCTTTCCTTTTTTATAAACAAATTGCAATGGCTGTTTTTTTAATAAAACGAACAAAAAGCACCTTCATCTGACCGAAAAAAAGCAATAAATAAAAGTAGAACGAATCTCGTTTACTCCGCTAAAAATAACAATCCTAAAAATTAATTATCCCTTTATTGAAAAATACACAATATCATCGCTCTCGCTATTGAATTTATGAAATATTTACAAAAACAGCGTAATAGGTATTCTTTTCTATAAAAAAGTGTATTTTTGGAAAAGCAAAATGATAAACAACAACAGTACATATCATCCTTCGATAACAACTCAAATTTGGGTTGAGCTTTCTGTTGCATTTACTGCTACTACAACTACAACTACCCCTTAGGGGTATACATTTTACATATAATCCTATCCGTATATTTTTTTTCCTAAAGAAAAGAAGACTTTGGGTATATCCCAATCATTTTATTTTTCAATAAAAAACAAGATAAAATAAGCATGACCGTAATTGGATCTCACAGACCAATAATAATATGCGAATTACTCTCGATAGCTATCGGGGCACCTTAAAAAAATTAAATACCTGCATTATGAAAGTATTAAAATTTGGCGGAACTTCGGTTGCCAATGCACAAAATATAAAACTGGTTTTAGACATCGTTGGCCATAAAGCAAAAGCCGACCAATTAATTGTTGTTGTATCCGCCTTCAGCAAAGTGACCGATTTGCTACAACTGGCAGCTTCAAAGGCAGCCATGCATGACGAAAGTTTCAAAGAAATAGTAACTGAAATAGAAAAAAAACACTTAGACGCCATAAAAGAACTTATTCCGGTAAGTGAGCAAAGCAGCGTTTTGAGTCATGTAAAAAGAATCATAAACCACCTTGATACTTTGCTCGATGGCTGCTTTCTTTTGGGAGAATTATCCCCTAGAACATCCGATACTATTTTGAGTTTTGGCGAATTATTGTCTTCCTACATTATCACAGAAGCCTTAAAACAAAATCTAAAAGACAGCGCTTATAAAGACAGCCGGGAGTTAATAAAAACCGACAATCATTTTGGGAAAGCAGCTGTTGATTTTCAAATTTCAAATCAATTGATCACTGATTTCTTTGCCTCAAATAAAAATCAGGTGGTGGTTATGCCTGGATTTATTGCATCATCACTTGACGGTATTAATACTACTTTGGGTCGTGGCGGTTCCGATTATACTGCGGCCATTATCGCCGGCGCTTTGAATGCCTCCAACTTAGAAATCTGGACAGATGTAAACGGCATGTACACTGCCAATCCAAAAATTGTCAAACAAGCACAGCCTATTGCCACTATTTTGTATCAGGAAGCGATGGAGCTGTCGCATTTTGGCGCCAAAGTTTTATACCCGCCAACAATCCAGCCTGTCTTGAAAAAGAACATTCCCATTCGCATCAAAAACACTTTTGAACCGGAAGCCAGCGGCACCTATATTTCGAATGATGCAGTTTCCAATGGACATCCTGTAAAAGGAATCAGCCATATCGATTCTATCTCACTTCTTACGCTCGAAGGCCCGGGTATGATTGGCGTATCTGGCTCTTCCAAAAGGCTTTTCGAAGTCTTATCTCAAGAAAACATTAATATAATTTTTATAACTCAAGCCTCGTCGGAGCATTCTATTTGCATCGGAATTTTAAATGCCGATTCGGATGTGGCTGAAAACAAAATCAATAAAGCATTTGAAATTGAAATAAATCAAAACAAAATTGATCCTTGCATCGTTGAAAAAAACCTTTGCATCATTGCTTTGGTGGGCGAAAACATGAAAAACCATCAAGGGTTGAGCGGTAGGATGTTTAGCACTTTGGGTAAAAATAACGTGAACATCCGAGCCATTGCACAAGGTGCATCCGAAAGAAATATCTCGGCGGTTATCAGCGAAAGAGATGTCAAGAAAGCACTGAATTCGCTGCACGAAAACTTCTTCGAAGAAAATACAAAACAGTTGAATCTATTTGTAATGGGAGTTGGAAATGTAGGGGAAAAATTCATTGAGCAAATCCACCAACAAAAGAAATTCCTGAGAGACAATCTAAAAATAAACCTAAGGGTTATTGCATTGTCTAATTCCAAAAAAATGCATTTTGATGAGGACGGAATTTCGTTAAAAGAGTGGAAATCAATTCTAGAAAATGGTGAAACTGCCAATGCAGCTACCTTTATTTCGAATGTAAAAGCGCTCAATTTACGCAACAGTATTTTTGTGGACATTACTGCAAACGAAAGTGTTTCCAAAACTTATGAACAGTATTTAAAACAAAACATAGCCGTGGTTACTTGCAACAAAATTGCCTGTTCTTCGGATTATGACAACTATAAAAAACTGAAAAATTTATCGCGACAGTTCAACGCTCCGTTTCTGTTTGAAACAAATGTCGGAGCCGGATTACCGATCATTGATACCGTCAAAAACTTGGTGGCATCCGGCGACAAGGTCAATAAAATCCAAGCCGTTTTGTCAGGTAGCCTGAACTTTATATTCAATAATTTCGATAAAAACAACACTTTCGATAAAGTAGTAAAAGAAGCTGGTATTCAAGGATTTACAGAACCTGATCCTAAAATAGATTTAAGCGGAATTGATGTAGCCCGAAAGATCTTAATTCTGATTAGAGAAAGCGGGTATCAGATGGAAATTGATGCAATTGCGAATGAAGCTTTCATGCCGGCGGCCTGTTTGGAAACAACATCCAATGAAGCATTTTTTGATTCGTTAAAAACAAACGCTGCCCATTTTGAAGCCATTTACAATGAAGCATTGAGTAAAGAATCCCGACTGAAATATGTGGCACAATTCGAAAATGGAAAAGCAAGCGTCGGTTTGCAATTCATTCCGAAAGACCATCCTTTTTACAATCTGGAAGGAAAAGACAATATCGTCTTATTCTTTACCGACCGTTATGTGGACCAACCATTATTGATAAAAGGGGCCGGTGCAGGAGCTGCCGTTACGGCTTCCGGAATATTTGCCGATGTAATTCGAATTGGTAATGTTTAATTGAGTTGCTAAGATGCTAAGGTTCTCAGGCACTAAGAAATCTCAGAACCTAAGAACCTTAGACACTAAGAACCTCAAAAAAAAAGAAAATGAAACAAATAAAACTATTTTGCCCCGCCACAATCGCTAATCTATCCTGCGGATTTGATGTCCTCGGGCTCTGTTTAGAAACTGCGGGTGACGAAATGATTATTCGCAAATCAGACCTGAAAGGCATTCGCATCACTAAAATTGTGGGTGCTGACCTGCCTTTGGAGACCGAAAAAAATGTAGCCGGAGTAGCAGCTTTAGCAATGCTTGAAGCCGTTGACACCGATTTTGGATTCGAAATCGAAATTTACAAACACATCAAAGCCGGAAGCGGGATCGGCAGCAGTGCTGCCAGTAGTGCCGGTGCTGTTTTTGGTATCAATGAATTATTAGGGCGGCCATTTACCAGAAAAGAATTGGTTTTATTTGCGATGCAAGGCGAAAAACTGGCCAGCGGAAACGCCCATGCCGATAATGTGGCTCCTGCCCTTTTGGGTGGATTTACGCTGGTAAGAAGCACCAATCCTTTAGACATTATAAAAATAGAAAGCCCATCAGAATTATACGCAACTGTGGTTCATCCTCAAATTGAGTTAAAAACTTCCGATGCGCGTTCGGTATTGAAACAAACCGTTTCCCTGAAAAGTGCCATCACACAATGGGGAAATGTAGGTGCATTAATTGCCGGACTGTACACTCAGAATTACGATTTGATTGGTCGTTCGCTGCATGACGAAATTGTGGAACCACTAAGAAGCGTATTGATTCCGGGATTTGATCTGGTCAAAAAAACGGCTTACGACAACGGCGCTTTGGGTTCCGGAATATCCGGTTCTGGTCCTTCTATTTTTGCTTTAAGTAAAGGAAAAGCAACCGCCGAAAAAATTGCCAAAGCCATGAGTGCCGTCTACGATGAAATGAATTTACCGTATGAAATTCACGTTTCTAAAGTAAATGATGAAGGAATTAAAATAATATAAGAAGTGAGATATACGAAATACGAGGTTTGAATTATAAAATCGTAAATCCAATATCGTAAATCATAAATCAAATGAAATACTACAGTTTAAACCATAATGCACCCAAAGTTTCTTTCCAGGAAGCCGTAATACAAGGATTGGCCCCAGATAAAGGATTGTATTTTCCTGAAACGATAACGCCTTTAGACCAGACTTTTTTCGATACAATCGAAAATTTAAGCAATGAGGAAATTGCTTTTGAAGCCATCAAACAATTTGTGGATGACGAAATTCCCGAAGCCACCTTAAAACAAATCATTGCCGAAACCTTGTGTTTTGATTTTCCATTGGTCGAAGTCGAGAAAGGCATCTATTCACTCGAATTGTTTCATGGCCCGACAATGGCTTTCAAAGACGTGGGCGCCCGTTTCATGTCCCGTTGTTTGGGTTATTTTAATAAAGACAAGAAAGACAATAAAAACACGGTTCTTGTCGCTACTTCCGGTGACACAGGCGGAGCCGTAGCCAGCGGATTCCTTGGCGTAAACGGAGTTGAAGTGGTTATTTTATATCCATCCGGAAAAGTAAGTGACATTCAGGAAAGACAATTGACGACTTTGGGTCAGAACATTAGGGCTCTCGAAGTCGATGGTGTTTTTGATGATTGTCAAGACATGGTGAAGAAAGCGTTCCTGGATGACAGTTTGAAATATAAAAATCTGACTTCGGCAAACTCCATCAATATTGCGCGTTGGTTGCCACAGATGTTTTATTTCTTTTTTGCGTATAAAGCCTTAAAGAAACAGAACAAACCATTGGTTTTTTCTTGCCCAAGCGGAAATTTCGGGAATATTTGCGCGGGTATCATTGCCAAAAAAATGGGATTGCCTGTGGAGCATTTTGTGGCTTCCACCAATGTAAATGATACGGTGCCGAGATTTTTAGCAAACGGAATTTACGATCCAAAACCTTCGATAGCGACGATTTCGAATGCGATGGATGTGGGAAATCCTAGTAATTTTATCCGAATACAGGAAATGTACCAAAACGATCTGGAGCAGTTCAAAACCGATTTCTCTTCTTTTACTTTCACCGATGATGAAACGATTGCAGCGATGAAAACCATTTACAATACCGACGGTTACATTGCGGAACCTCATGGAGCGGTTGGCTATTTGGGACTGAAAAAAGAATTACAAAACCACCCCAATGCGATTGGTGTTTTCTTGGAAACTGCCCACCCGATTAAGTTTTTGGATATGGTAGAACCAACCTTAAACATAAAACTGTCTATTCCTATACAAATTGAAAGCGTCTTGAATAAGGAAAAAGTGAGCGTGAAAATTTCGAGTTATGAGGAATTGAAGGCATTTTTGAGGTGAAAGAAACCAATTCGCACTCTTATCAAATAAAACATTAACTGAAAGGTTGGTGTTTTTTTATTTCTAGGAGCACGGGTTTTTGTTGTTTAAGCAGTCACACCCCTCCTTCATTTTCTTAAGGCGTTTGCAGCGAAACAACCGACACGCCATAGCCAGCCCAAATGCCAACACCTCCAACGATATTTGATTTCAAACTGGTATTTGCTGGAAAGATAGGATTTACGCCATTCACGACTTCATTTTGGTAATCATTCCAAAAATCAAACGCAGCCTTATCCATAGTTCTTAATTTTACAAATATAAAATCGCCGTCTGTAAAATAAGGTTTAAACTTAGTACCAGAAAACAGTAATACACCTCTATTAATTTGGAAATTAACTGCCGAAGACGAAAAATTGTCATCATTCAAATTACCATAAAAAGCAGGAACAAAAACAGCTTCTTTTTTATCAACTTTTGTCAAAATCTGGTATTGATTTTTTTCCCCAACAGGATCATCAAATTTAACAAAAACATAACCCGTGGTATCCGAAGGATTGTCTTTAACATAATTCAATTCTCGAATTGGAACAGACGTTGGAATGGTAGTACTCGATTCTATAACTCTTCCTTCGTATTCTACTTTCAAACTATAGGTTTTTCCAGATTTTCCAACAAGATCTTTCCCTATATAAACCAATGGTGGAATCCAGTTTTTATCAAATCGCAGACTCAACACTTCCGAATTGCTGCCGTCTGAAACGGTAACTTTAGCCAACAGGATCACGTGTTTCAGAATCGACAAAGTGTCAACCGTCGATCCAATTGGGATACTCGTGGACAAAATCACATGGGATACATCGCCTTCTTCTATATATCCCTGTATCACAATTTTTGAAACCACCGCCACTTCTTCCGTATAATCCACAGTATTACATCCCCAAAGAAACACCAAAACCAGTATACAATAGCTCTTTTTCATCTTTCTAAAATTTAAATCTCCAACTCAGTGAAGGCAAAATGCCGTATAACTTTTTTTCTTCTTGACTTACAGAAACAGACCGCCCCTCTGCATCTAGATTCACATTAAAAACGATATAAACAGGATTTGATATGTTTAGTGCATTATAAACAGATATATTCAATGCACTTTCTTTTTTTGCTGTTTTCACAAGCCAATAACACACGGACAAATCAGTTCGTAAATAATTGGGCATCACCGCATTATTATAACTCCCATATTCTTTAACTGGATTATTATTTATAAAATACCAAGTCGTTGGCATGGTAAACCGATTTCCCGAACTAAAAATCTGGGTTACTCCTGCCGACCATTTTGAATTAAAATCATACGTGCCAACAAGAGCCAGATTGTAGCGTCTATCATATTTAGAATAAAAAGCACGCCCCTCATTGATTTCATCAAATTGACGTATGGACCAACTCATCGTGTAACTCAACCATCCTTTGAACTTCCCTCTTTCCTTCTTAAACATAAATTCGGCACCATAAGCCTCTCCATTCCCCACAAGCAAATCGTTTTCTAAGGTAGAAATCTCGTTGAACTGGGTCACTCCATAAGGATATTCAATCAGATTGTGCATCGTTCTGTAAAAACCATCGAGAGAGGCATTGTATTCTTTGGTAAAAATTCGACTGTACCCCCCCGAAAAAGAATTCGCTGCTTGTGAGGGAATTCCATTGCCACTAGCCACCCAAAAATCAGTTGGAATACCAACGCTCGAAGTGGTTACCAAATTCAAATATTGATTTTGCCGAGTATAGGTAGCAAAAAAAGCATCTTTGGTCGTCGGACTATAGTTCAGTGTAATTCGGGGTTCCAATTGAAAATAATGATTGGGCTTACTTTCGGCACCTGCATAATAATAATTCAATCGCAAACCTATATCGACACTAAGCGTCTCCAGCAATTTTGGTTTGGCCATCGCAAATACTGCATAATTACTAGAACGTGTGGTCAATGATTTTCCAGTTGCCGCAATCGATTTTATATTTTCAATTTCAATATTTTGGGGTTGTAATTCGTAATAAGCACATTGCAATCCGCTCTCAAAAGGGACTTTCCCAAGGGCATAATTCACTTTATTGGCAAACCCAAATTCTTCTACATACGAAGAAATATCCATCTGAACAGTCTCTTGTCGCATCACTAATGAATTTTCATATCTGGAAAAAAAAACTGAATTAACCATAGTTACTTTTTTCGAAAAAGTTGATTTCCAGGAAGGTGTCAAAACAATATTACTCCATTTTAATTTTGCATCGAGTCCCAAATTAGAATCCGACATTTTCAATTCGTCTCCGCTAATGAAGACATCAAAAACGAATCGTTGCGTTCTCGAAACATCCGAAATAAAAGTCAAATTGCCATCTGAAAAACCATAATTTAACCCTTTCACATCGTTGTCATTGGTCTTTCTGGGAGTTAAAAGAGGTCCAATTATTTCATCGATATAGGTTTTTCGACCCGAAACAAACAAACCCGTTTTTTTGCTAATCGGAACAGCCAAAGTGAGCTGTGATGCCAACAAACCAACATTTCCTTCTATCGAAATTTTCTCAGGAATTTTCCGAAAAGGCGTTACATAAACGGTCGAACTCAATCTTCCGCCAAATCTAGCGTTGGAACTCGATTTATCAAATTGAATTTCGTGAATTGGATCGGCATTATAGAAAGGAAAAACACCCAATAAATGAGCCATTCCATACACTGGAGCGTCTGCATATAGCATTAAATTGTGCCCAGGGTCCCCTCCCTGAACATATAAATATCGAGTGGCATCGCCCGAATTCTGAACTCCTGGTGTTAATTGCAACAGTTTAATTATGTCCACCGTTCCTGTCAAATTGGGGACCATACTCAACTTATGAGGGTCAAAAGACAATTTCCCGCCAGCGATGGTTTTAATTTGCTTTCTCCCTCCACTTGTAACCACCACTT
>Ga0137355_1000040_pt1 | contig 18367 bp, 14 predicted proteins | sample EasRivERMLT800_2_FD_104763 | JGI IMG/M metagenome (GOLD analysis project Ga0137355, IMG submission 104763) | Soil microbial communities from meander-bound floodplain in the East River, Colorado, USA - East River MetaG ERMLT800_2 | ecosystem: Environmental > Terrestrial > Soil > Floodplain ... | reverse complement strand
TTAATGGCCTTTCCGCTGGAGGAAATGCATTTATGCCAATGAGTCAAACTTTTTGGGGGGCTTATTTTGGAATGCTTGTAGATAAATTTGGAATCAATTGGATGGTGAGTTTTGATGAAAACGAAATGTAATAATTTAAGTTCATTTCTTATAACCTCTACAGTGTTTATCTAAGACCGATAAATTTTTGATTGGTATTAAAAGAAACGGCCGAGGCACTTATTTGTTCCAGCGGTTCTGTCTTTGTGATTTCTACGCATCTTCTTCCTCCGCCAGGGCCACATTTCATTCGATGCGGGCCACAGGAAATCAAAATAAAAAGGGCAAATACTATTAAAATTATTGGTTTCATTTTTTTTTTTCTAATTTGAGATTGTTTGCATGTTTTTCAGCTGTTCCAGATAATCTCTTTGGTTTGATAATCTTGGGATTTTATGTTGGCCACCCAGTTTATCGTGGTTTTTTAACCAGTCATAGAAAAGGTTTTCTCTAGCTATATTGACTACTAACGGATTAAGAGTCATGTTATTGTGTCGTTTGGCTTCATAATCAGAATTCAATGACTGCAAAGTTTCGTCCAATACTTTTTGAAACATAGGAATGTTAGACGGTTTTTTCTTGAATTCGATCATCCATTCATGCCCGCCTTTTTCTTTGTCTTTCATGAAAATAGGGGCAACCGTATAATCCACAACTTCTGTTTGGGTAAGCTGACAGGCTTTGGCAATGGCCTGATCGGTATTTTCAACCATCAATTCCTCGCCAAAAACATTGATATGGTGTTTGGTTCTTCCTGTTATTCTAATGCGGTAGGGATTTAGTGAAGTGAAACGCACCGTGTCACCAATCAGATAACGCCAAAGGCCTGAATTGGTAGTGATGACCATTGCATAGTTTTTAAATAATTGTACTTCTGATAATCGAATGGCTTCTTGGTTTGGAGTGCCAAAAGTATCCATCGGGATAAATTCGTAAAAAATACCGTAATCCAGCATCAATAATAAGTCACTGGAATTATTGAGATCCTGGATGGCAAAAAAACCTTCGGACGCATTGTATATTTCGTAGTATTTAAAATTGTTTTTTGGCAGTATTTTTTGGTATTGCTCCCTGTACGGATCGAAACTTACGCCGCCATGAAAATAGGCTTCCAGATTTGGCCAGATTTCCATCAGGTTTCCTTTTCCAGTTTCCTCGAGCATTTTATTCATCAATACCAGCATCCATGAAGGAACACCCGCAAAACTGGTTACATTCTCTGTAATTGTTTCGTTGACGATTGCACCAAGCTTGGTTTCCCACTCGCTCATGAGTGATATTTTGCTGTTGGGCGTACTGCTGAATTCTGCCCAAATAGGCATATTTTCAATTAATATGGCCGATAGATCACCAAAAAAAGTATTGTTGTTTTCATAAATCTGGGAACTTCCGCCAAGACGGAGGCTTTTTCCCAAAAATAATTCCGAATTTTCGTTATTGTTTAAATAAAGACACAACAAATCTTTGCTTCCTTTATAATGACAATCTTCTAATGCTTCATTGCTTACCGGAATAAATTTACTCTTAGCATTAGTGGTGCCACTTGATTTTGCAAACCATTTTATAGGGGTTTCCCAAAATACATTTTGTTCTCCTTTTCGTGTGCGTTCAATTAAGGGTTCTAAATCTTCGTAGGTCGAAATCGGAACTCTTTCGGTAAAGGTCTGATATGATTTTATTGATGCATAATCATACTGCTTGCCAATAACGGTTTCCTCTGAGGAACGAATTAGGTTCATCAACAGCTCTTCTTGAACTTCATTCGGATATTTTAGAAAGAGTTCAATTTGATGGATTCTTTGTTTTAAAACCCATGAGGCAAACGAATTGATTATTGGTAGTGGCATTTTTGATTTACGAGATTTGATTTATGATACTAGCTTTATGATTTGAAAATCAAACAACAAATGCTAACTTTGCACTAGTACCAAAAATAGTATTTTTTTTCATAAATGTTACTCAAATCAAATCAAATATTCTAACTCAGATAGCGGCTTTATGTCTACTATCTGATCCCGATGTTCTCGGGGCTAAAATCTAAAAGAAAACCAATGACCTACGAAGGTGTACTCACAAAAATGCAAACCGAATTTGGAAACCCAATTCAATATTATTTGGTTTTTGAGAATAGTTTTTTAAACGTAAATCAGTTGCTGAATAAGACTGTCGAAATTAATTTTGTTGGCTATCAGTGTTTGAATTGCCAAAAAAAGAAAAAAATATTTCGACAAGGATTTTGTTACGATTGTTTTTATTCGAGCCCGGCTGTTGGTGATTGGATTATGAAACCCGAGTTGAGTACCGCCCATCTAGGAATCCAGGATCGTGATTTGGAGTACGAAGAAAAAGTGCAATTGCAACCCCATATCGTGTATTTGGCCTTGTCGAGTGAAGTAAAGGTTGGAGTGACCAGAAAAACACAAATACCTACACGATGGATCGATCAAGGCGCGACCGAAGCGATTGCCATTGTTGAGGTTCCTAATCGCTATTTGGCAGGCATTACCGAAGTTGCACTAAAAGATCATTATGCAGATAAAACCAATTGGCGTAAAATGCTTCAAAATAATGTTTCACCGGTGGATTTGGTAGCCGAAAAGTTAAAAGTAGAGCAACTCATTCCGGCGGAAGTTCAGGAGTATTTCAATTTGCAGAAAAACGATTTATACCAGATGCATTATCCGGTTTTGAACTATCCTACAAAAGTGAACAGTTTGAGTTTAGAGAAAACACATAACTATAATGGGAAACTTACCGGGATAAAAGGCCAGTACCTAATCTTTGATGACGGAACTGTTTTTAATGTAAGGAGTTTTGAGGGATATGTGGTAACGATTAACGTTTAATAAAAATAAAAAACCCTCTCAGTCCCGAAAGCTTTCGGGACTGAGAGGGCTAAAATCTCAATATATTTTTTACTTCTTTTTAAACAAGCTATTCAGTAAATTACCTGCGGTCTTTTTAATATCCTCTTTTGGGGTATTAGTTTTAGTGGTGTCGGACTCTGTCTTTTTTCCGTTATTTAATAATTTATCTAAAGCGGATGAGCCCTTTTTTACTAGTTTTTCCTGTTGTTGTTTAGCCAGTTGATTGGCCAAATTGGCAACCGCACTTTTCATGTCCGTTGATATTTTAGGATTGCTGAAGTTTCCTGAGATTAGAGCATTAACCGGAATGTTTTCTAATTTAGCTGCGTCACTCGGTGAAAGTTTTGCAATAAAAGCATTGGCTTGAGTTCCTAAATATTTTGCAGGAACATCCATTTTTAAATTGTAATTCATGTTTTGGTCAAAACCGTGGGATCCACCAATAGTTGCTTTTATATCTTGATATTTGATGTCAAACGGCTTGACATTTACTTTTCCGTCCTTGAACGAAAGAGATGTTTTTACGTCATCCAAATTGAGTTTTTTCATATCAATAAATTTCAAATTGGAGCTCAGTGCGGTCAATAAACTAGAAGCGCTAGGATTTATGCTCGTTGAGTACAGTTGACCGGTTAAATCACCTGATAGTGTTTTCAAATCAGGAGTTAATTCCTTTGCATCAAGATTTCCGTTTACTTTGATAGTAGAACTTAATTTTCCGTTGATAATACCGGCAATAGGAGCTATCTTTTTAAGCATTTCGAGTTGTGTGAAAGACTGAGTGATGTCTACTTGATTTAGATCGAGATTCATATCAAAAGTAGGCGTTTTTCCTTTGGTGGAAACCATTCCGTTCATGCCAATGGTACCTTGAAAAATTGACGTTTTTACGTTTTCTAATGATACTCTTTCGTCTTTGATGATCAATTTACCCGATACGTCTTTAAGTGTTAAATTATCGTATAAAACCGTATTCGCTTTTGCGGTAAGCGTACAATTTATTAAAGCCGGAATTTTCATTGGTTCCGCTTTTTTGTCTTGTGTCGTTGGAGTGGCAGTGGTAGTGGCAGGAGCAGTACTCGGTGTCATAAAATCGGAAACCACTAATTGATTCGAATTCATGTTGAAGTTTCCTTTCAACTCTTGCTTTTTAAACATAAAGCCATAAAAATTTTCCAAAACTCCCGTTATGCTAATGTCGCTTTTTCCTGTAGTCGCTTTAAATTGTTTAAGGCTTACGGTGCTTGGGCTGAATTGAATCATAGCGGTACTGATCGCCATGGTTTTACCGGTTTCATCGGTATATTTAAAGCCTGACAAGCCCATTGTTCCAGCGTTGTAGATGTTTTGGTATTGGCTTTTTTCTACTGATTGCATGTCGAATTTGGTCGTCACATCGGCCTTAAGGATTCCAGATAATGGTTTGTCTAGTTTTACCGGATACGCTTTTGACAGGTTTGCCAAGTTGATGGTTCCTTTGAAGTTGGCATCAACCAAAGGATTGGTGCTGATGTTTTTGATATTGGCTTTGGCATTGAAGACATCCTGATCGATCTTGAAAGAGAGTTTGTCAAGATTAACATAGGTGTCGTTCATTAAGCCCGTTTCATTTGCAATTTTAGTGTCAATTACAATGTTTTGAACTGATTTCGGCAAATTAGGATATTGGAATGAGCCGTTGTTTGAAGCGATTGCAATATTAAATTTAGGAATAGTAGTATCGGTAAGCATTCCTTTGGCAAAACCTACAATGGTAAAATCACCAGTGGTTTTCACGCCCTCCAAACTCGATGCATAAGCTGCAGGAATGAGTCCTAAGAAGTTTTTGAATGATGAGGTCGGGGTTTTAAATTTCAAATCGTAATTTTGACCGGCTTCCACCATTTGTATAAATCCATCAAATTCTAACGGCAACTGATTGATCAACGCTTTGTTTTCTTTGAAAGTGTATTTGCTTTGTTCTAGATCCATTCCCAAAACAGCGTCTAAAGCCAAAGAGATACGGTTCATGTAATTGACTTTGCCCATCTCAAACGAGATCTTCGCTGTTGTTTTGGTGTCTAAATCTAATTTTGAAGCGGCAAAATCTCCGGTTCCTTCGTGATTTAAACTGTCGATTGTCATTTTCATTTGGGAACTTTCGTCCAAATAAGTGATTCGGTAATTCTCGATTTTATACTGTTGAATTTTTAAAGTCAATGGCTCGCTTTTGCCATCCTCTTTTTTCTCTTCTTGGTTTTTTAAGGCAATGTCAAAATTCCCGATTCCGTCTTTGTTGAAGATAACATTGATCACTCCGTTCTTGGTGGTGATTCCTTCGATGTTCATGGCTTCATCTTTGCCTTTGAATAATTCTTTGATAGACATTTTAAGATTCAATTCTCCCAATGAGACCAAAGTGTCGCCTTCAAAAGGCGCTTTGTTGATGATGACAAATTTCTCCAATGTAATGTTTGCATTAGGGAAATTTTTCAATAAACTTAAATCAACGTCTTCAAAAGAAACTTTAGCATCGACTTTCTCATTTATGGCTTCCTCAATTTTGGCTTTTATTTGGTCTTTGAAAAAATAGGGAATAGCAAATAATGCAGCAACGAACAGTAGGATTACGATTCCTGCGATTTTTAAAATTTTCTTTTGCATGGTTAAATTTTTTAGGGGCTTTATTTATAGATAACAGATTGATTTTTGCAAAAATAGCATTTATAATTTATTGTGTTATTAATGGCTTTATAAATAAATAAATAAATAACCCTTTCAATTGTCGAGACACAGAAAGGGTTAAAAGGATTAAAAAAGTTTTTTAATGGATATTTATCTCATAGGGGATCATGGCCTGAACCCCTTTTTGAGATTGCAGGCGTTTAATTTGTTCAATAACTTTATAGTTTTCTTCTCCTATTTCTTCTTTTATAAAAGATTCTTTAGATTCGGAAAAAGGTAATTTTTTCAAAATGTCATTAAAGTCTTTTTCGTATTCCGGAAAATTCTGTGTAGAATAGCTTTTTATATTAGCCAATTTAGAAGCTTCGTTTAAGGCATCATCCAGTCCTCCAATATTATCCACTAGTCCAATTTTTACTGCGTCAGAACCAGTCCATACTCTTCCCTGTGCAATAGCGTCTACCTGTGCAAATGTCATTTTTCGTCCCGCGGCAACGTGTACAACAAAGGTTTTGTAAATATGTTCAATCTCTTCCAGGGTAACCGCTCTGAATTTTTCGTTCAAGGGAACAAAAGGACTATAGTTAGCAGCATTTTCATGAGTTTTTACTTGTTCTGTATTGATACCTATTTTAGTGGCCAACGGTGTGAAATTAGGTAATATTCCAAAAACCCCTATAGAACCTGTGATGGTGTTTTTTTCTGCAAATATTTTATTGGCATTACAAGCAATGTAATATCCTCCGGATGCAGCATAATTTCCCATCGAAACAACAACTGGCTTTACTTTTTTGGTCAATTCTATTTCTCTCCAAATTAACTCCGAAGTCAAAGCATTTCCTCCAGGGCTGTTAATTCGTAATACAATGGCTTTTATGTTTTTGTCTTTTCGTGCTTCTTGCAAAGAACGACGCATAGATCCCTCACCAATTACATTTACATCCCCTTCACCGCTTCTAATTTCACCTTGCGCATAGATGACCGCAATTTTATTTTTAGAATCGATATCCATTGAGGTTGTAACCATTTTTTTGGTGTAGTCTAAAATGGAAACTTTATCGTAGTCTTCGGATTGTTCCACATTCAAAGCGGTCTTAATGTTCGCATGGTAAACATCTTCATAGGCAACAATATCCACTAAATTTTGTGCTTTTGCCATTTCCGGAGTTCGCGCCAATAAACCATTGGCAATCTCATTTAATTTTTCAACTGGCACATTTCTGCTTTTGGAAATATCGTTGACAACAGCGTTCCAGACAGAATTTAATAAGGCAGTAATTTGTTCTCTATTGGCATCACTCATTTTGTTTTCAAGAAAAGGTTCTACGGCACTTTTATATTTTCCATGTCGAATTACTTCCATTTTTAGTCCTGATTTTTCTTGAAGATCTTTAAAAAACATAACTTCGGTGGACAGGCCTTTGAAATCCAGATCACCCACTGGATTCAGATAGATTTTATCCGCAACGGAGTTTAGGTAATATTCTTTTTGCGAATATGAATTGGCATAGGCCATTACAAATTTTCCTGATTTTTTAAAACTTTCTAATGCATCGCGCAACGATTTGCTCTGCGCCATTCCCAATTCGGAATTGTCATTCAAAATAGAAATTCCTTTTATGTCATTGTCTGTTTTTGCGTCCTCAATGGCGTTGATGATATCTGTTAGGCCAATTCCTTTTCTTTCGGAAAAAACTTCCATCCAGGGATCTTTGTATTTTCCGGCATAGTCATTCGTGATGTCTTCCAGATCCAACTCGATAACTGAATTGCTTTTTACGGTTACGGCTTCAGTCTCGCCGCTCAATAGTGTGCCGATAAGCACAATTCCGAAGAAAAGCAATATGAAAAACACAAAAAGACCTACTATAGTGGCCAATACGTTTGCTAAAAATCTCATAAATTTAATTTTTTAATATGTCGTGTTTGATGTTGAAATGTTACAAATTTAAGTCTCAAATATTTTAAATTTAATTATCAACAGCTTGTACAAATATACTGTTATTCTAAAATTCTTTTAGTTAATTTGCGTCTAATATGGAATTACAATATCAGGTCATTTTATCTTTAGGGAGTAACCAAGGCAATCGATTGGAAAATATCGAGCATTGCCTGAAATTGATCCATCAGGAAGTTGGAACAGTAGTAAAAGTTTCGCGGTTGTACGAAACTCCGTCCTGGGGTTTTGATAGTGATGCATTCTACAATTGCGCTTTGGTTTTGCATACATTTAACCCGGTACATAAAATACTGTCTCAAGTTTTGGAGATAGAAAAACGTATGGGCCGTACCCGTGATAAAAATCAAGGATATCAATCCAGGGTAATCGATATTGATTTGATTGCTTTTGATGATCAGATTATTGATTCCGAAAAGCTTCAAATTCCTCATCCGTTAATGCAAAACAGAAAATTTGTGTTATTGCCCATGGAGGATTTAAATTTAGACTGGAAGCATCCCATTCTAAAAAAATCAATTTCCGATTTACTGGAAACAACTCCAGATGACAGTGTTTGCGAAGTTGTGCAGGATCTGGAAAATCCATTGCGTGAAATTGATTTGGACAGGTATAATTATATCGCCGTCGAAGGAAATATTGGAGCGGGAAAAACGACTTTAACTATGAAAGTTGCCCAAGATTTTAATGCCAAAACGGTGCTGGAACGATTTGCGGACAATCCTTTTTTGCCTAAATTTTATAAAGATCAAAACCGATATGCTTTTCCACTCGAAATGTCATTTTTGGCCGATAGGTATCAACAGTTGTCAGATGATTTGGCGCAATTTGATTTGTTTAAGGATTTTATCGTAACCGATTATCATATTTTTAAATCACTTATTTTTGCTAAAATAACACTTGCCGACGATGAATATCGATTGTATCGCAATCTATTTGACATCATCTATAAAGAAATGCCTAAACCTGATTTGTATATTTATTTGTATCAAAATACAGAAAAACTACTTCATAATATCAAGAAAAGAGGCCGTGATTATGAGCAAGAAATACCATCAGAATACTTGGAGAAAATTAATAAAGGGTATCTCGATTATATAAAATCCCAAACCGAATTGAACGTACTGATTATAGATGTTTCCGGCAGGGATTTTCTTAAAAAACAGGAGGATTACTTATATGTTTTGGAAGAAATTCAAAAAAAATCAGTGATAAATAATCCTTATTAGGGTAAAATATCTTTTGATTTTGGGTGCGGAGTCGTCAATTTTTATAACATGCTAATTTTTCAGGTAAAGTTTGGGTTGTTTATTTAGTCAATAGCTGTCCTTTTATGGTATTCAGTTTTTGAAATAAATCCCAGACTACTATTCCGGCACTTACCGATATGTTTAAGGAATGTTTAGTTCCCAATTGTGGAATTTCAATACAGCCATCGCAAATTGCTACAGCTTCTTGTGCTACACCATAGACTTCATTTCCGAATATCAAGGCATATTTTTTATCCTTTTCAACTTTAAAATCCTGAAGAAAGATGGCGTTTTCCACTTGTTCAATGGCAAGAGTAGTAATGCGTTCCTTCTTCAGGTTTTCTATAACTTCCAATACATTTTCATGGTGTTCCCAAGATACCGTTTCGGTGGCGCCAAGAGCCGTTTTGTGTATTTCCTTATTTGGGGGAGTAGCGGTAATGCCGCACAAAATAATTTTTTCGATCAAAAAAGCATCAGCTGTTCTAAAAACCGAACCGATATTGTGTAAACTTCGAATATCATCCAAGACCAAAATCAGTGGGGTTTTTTCGGATTTTTTAAAGTCTTCTATCGTTTTTCTTTCCAGTTCGCTGTTTTCTAGTTTTCTCATGTTGGTCTTTCAATTTGTTTTAATAAAAAAAGCTTCCGGAATTAGTGGAAGCTTTTTGGTATCTGTGGGTTTCAGGGTTTAGCTTTTTGGCGCCTCAGCCGGTAAAACGGTACCCTTAATAGTAAGTATTTTTGTTGGTTGTCCTTCTGCATTAGAAGTTACCGTTACTGTTTTTGTAAACGGTCCAACTCTATCAGTAGCATATTTCACTCCAATAACCCCTTTTGCTCCCGGAGCAATTGGTTCTTTTGGTGTAGTAGGAACAGTACAACCGCATGATCCTTGTGTGTTTGTTATAATTAACGGTTTGTTACCATTGTTAGTGAAAACAAATTCACGTTTTCCATCGGAATTGTGAGCAACAGTACCATAATCGATAGTTTCAGTAACAAATGAAATTCCGGCTCCTTCTATTTTTGGAGTTGCAACTTTAGAAGCGGATGTTTTTGCTTTTTTAGAAATCTTTGCAGTTTCCTGTGCATTAGAAGTTGTAATTCCTAAAGCGATTAACATAACTAGTGTAACTATTTTTTTCATAACTACTTAAAATTAAAAATTTATCCACAAAACTATATAAAAAAATGAAACTGTTGTGTAAAATTATCTTAAAAAATAATTTAATTTTTTTTAAGTGTTTAGTTATTTGTTATTAAATATATAAATTCGCTGAGATTTTTTCATTCAATAAATACACACAATTTGGCAGCTAAAGATAAGGTAGTTAAGGAGACTCCGTTAATGAAACAATATAACGAAATCAAAAGGAAATACCCTGATGCGTGTTTGTTGTTTCGAGTGGGCGATTTTTACGAAACATTTGGAGAAGACGCCGTTAGGGCTTCAAAAATTCTGGGCATTACATTAACCAAAAGAGGAGCGGGTTCTGAAACTGAGACTGCTTTGGCGGGTTTTCCGCACCATTCTATCAATACATATTTGCCAAAATTGGTCAAAGCGGGACTTAGAGTGGCAATTTGTGATCAGCTCGAAGATCCCAAAATGACCAAAACCATTGTGAAACGGGGTGTGACTGAACTTGTGACTCCAGGGGTTTCCATGAATGATGAGGTTTTGCAATCGAAAACTAATAATTTTTTAGCGTCAGTTTACTTTGCCAATAAATCTGTTGGGGTTTCGTTTTTGGATGTGTCTACTGGGGAATTTCTTACGGCTCAGGGTAACGCAGAATATATCGATAAATTGCTACAGAATTTTAATCCTAGTGAAGTCCTGATTCCCAAAAACAATAAAAATGATTTCCGTGAAATTTTTGGAGATGATTTTCATAGTTTTTATTTGGAAGATTGGATCTATAAAGAAGATTATGCATTCGAAATCTTGACTAAACATTTTCAAACGGTTTCTTTAAAAGGGTTTGGTGTCGAGGAGTTGAAAGAAGGAATAATTGCGTCGGGCGCCATTTTGTATTATTTGTCCGAGACACAGCACAACAAGGTGCAGCACATAACCGCCATTCAGCGCATAGCGGAAGATGCTTATGTTTGGATGGATCGTTTTACGATTCGCAATCTCGAATTGTACCATAGTTATAATCCAAATGCAGTTACGCTGCTGGACGTAATTGACAGAACGCTCTCGCCAATGGGAGGCCGTTTGCTCAAACGTTGGCTGGCTTTGCCTTTGAAAGACGAAAATAAAATAAAAAGTCGCCATCAAGTGGTGGCTTATTTGAAAGAGCATCATGATGTTTTGAAAAACATCCAAAATCAAATCAAACAGATTTCCGATTTGGAACGCTTGATTTCTAAAATCGCGGCAGGAAAGGTGTCGCCACGTGAAGTGGTTTATCTAAAAGAATCTTTGGATGCAATTATTCCAATAAAGACTTTAGCGCTAGAAAGTCCGCAGGAAGCCGTAAAGATAATCGGAGACAGTTTGCATAGTTGTGAATTGCTGCGAGAAAAAATAAAGACAACCTTAAATCAGGACGCTCCCGTTGCTATTGCTAAAGGGAATGCTATAGCGAAAGGGATTAACGAAGAATTGGATGATTTGCGCGCGATTTCTACTTCCGGAAAAGAGTATTTGGAAGGTATCGAAAAAAGAGAATCGGAAAGAACGGGAATCACCTCTTTGAAAATATCTTTCAACAATGTTTTTGGATATTATATAGAGGTTAGAAATACGCACAAGGATAAGGTGCCTGCAGAATGGATTCGTAAGCAGACTTTGGTCAATGCGGAGCGTTATATCACCGAAGAGCTCAAAGAATACGAAACGAAAATACTTGGGGCCGAAGAAAAAATCCATAAAATAGAGGTTGAGTTATTCGAGCAATTAGTGAATTGGATTGCTACCTATATCAAGCCGGTACAAATGAATGCCAATTTGGTGGCGCAGTTGGATTGCTTGTGTTCTTTTACGCAATTGGCTATTGAAAATAAATATATCTGTCCGGAAATTGACGAAACATTTGAACTGGAAATAAAAAACGGTAGACATCCAGTAATCGAAAAACAATTGCCAGTTGGAACGCCCTATATTGCCAATGATGTTTTCTTGGATAGAGAAGCGCAACAGTTAATTATGATTACTGGGCCAAATATGTCCGGTAAGTCGGCTATTTTGCGTCAAACCGCTTTAATAGTGTTATTGGCGCAGATGGGAAGTTTTGTTCCTGCCGAAAGTGTTAGAATGGGAATTGTTGACAAGATATTCACCAGAGTAGGGGCCTCGGATAATATTTCGATGGGGGAATCCACTTTTATGGTCGAAATGAATGAGACAGCTTCTATTTTGAACAATATTTCAGATAGAAGTTTGGTGTTACTCGATGAAATAGGAAGAGGTACCAGTACTTATGATGGGATTTCTATCGCTTGGGCTATTGCCGAGTTTTTACACGAGCACCCTTCACGGCCAAAAACGTTATTTGCAACGCATTATCATGAGTTGAATGAAATGACGGATTTGCTGCCAAGAATCCAGAATTATAACGTTTCGGTAAAAGAGCTTAAAGACACCGTTCTTTTTATTAGAAAACTGGTCAAAGGGGGAAGTGCGCATAGTTTTGGAATACATGTGGCTAAAATGGCCGGTATGCCTCAGATTGTAATCTTAAAAGCCGAAAAGCTGTTGAAGAAACTGGAGAAAAGCCACTCTAGCGATGCGCTGGATGGTGTTAAATCGGAGAAAGACGAAATGCAAATGAGCTTCTTTAATTTAGACGATCCTTTGTTGGAGGAAATCAAAGAAGAGATTTTAAATTTGGATATTAATACCATAACACCGGTAGAAGCATTGATGAAACTAAATGAAATTAAAAGAATGCTGATCAGGAAATAATTTCTTTTGTTTTAAAGGTAAGGTTATCAGAAGGTTGTATTTTATGTGTAATTTTTTTCTAAAAAAGGCTTGCGTAATTGAATAAATGTGCTAAATTTGCAACCGCAATACAGAACAAGTGTTGCGGTTCTTATAGAATTTGAAACGCGAAAATAGCTCAGTTGGTAGAGCGCGACCTTGCCAAGGTCGAGGTCGCGGGTTCGAGCCCCGTTTTTCGCTCAACACCACATAATGCTCGGATGGTGAAATTGGTAGACACGCTGGACTTAAAATCCAGTGAACAGCAATGTTCGTGCGGGTTCAAGTCCCGCTCTGAGTACTAAACCTCTTCAATTTTTGAAGAGGTTTTTTTTTGCCTTAAAGTTAAATGCTGAAAACTAATTTTCTGATTTTAATAAGGAAAAATTAAAACACTAATCCTGATGCTATCGGGATTGTTTTTTTTGGTCAAATCTGAAGTTAGAATGGAATAGGGTTTGTTTTGTTGGCTTTTGGCTTTTGGCTTTTGAAATTAATATTAGGTGTTTGATTTTTGTTGTTTTAAAAAATAAATATGGGGGCTTTTGTTATAAGTAAAAGGTTTAATGGCGAGTTTAAGTTTGTCTTTACTTCCAGGAAAGGAAAGACCATTTTTACCAGTAAAGGTTATTCTTCTAAGGAGGATTGTGAAGTTGCGATAGAGCTTGTTAAAAATGCAGTGGAGAGTTGTACTTATGTAAAGTTTAGAGCTGCCGGTGGAAAGTATTTTTTCAGGCTTGTTGTGGATGAAATGGTAATGGCAACAAGTAGAAAATATACCACAGAGTTGCGTCTTCAAAAAGGGATCAACGAAATTGCGCTTTATGGTTCGAAAGCAGAAGTGTTGGATTTTTCAGAGAATGACTTTATCTTTTTGTGATTTGTAAAGAAAGTCTTTTTGACGGCATTCTTCTTTTATGAAGGGTCAATTTAAGCTCTCTTTTGGGTATTGAGGCTATAAGTGGATATAGGGGCTTTAAATGGTAGTAGTTTTGTAAATAACAGCATAAAAAAAACCGTCACAATTTTCATGTGACGGTTTTTATTTTTTTGATGTAATTTAAAATTACTTAGCAGCAGGTGCTTCAGTAGCTGGAGCAGCAGTAGCAGCAGAATCAACAACAGCAGCAGCAGTATCAGCTACAACAGCAGCAGAATCAACAGTTACAGCAGCAGAATCAACTACAGCAGTTTCTTCAACAGGAGCTTCAGCTTTTTTACATGATACAACAGTTAATACAGCAACAACAGCTAAACTTAAAAATACTTTTTTCATCTTAATTTTTATAAAAGGTTAATTATTAATTCTTGGCAAAGATATAAAATTTTTAATATGTAAAATATTTTTTCATTTTTTTTTTGAAAATAATTTAATGTCACCTCTTTGCTAACTTTCAGAAATATAATGGTGAAATAATATATTGAAAAAATGCAGGTGTTTCCTGAAATGATTCTTAAAAAGCGGAATGTTTTTTTTAGAAGTTACAAAATTTAATGATTGTGTTTGTCTTGTGATTTGATTTAATTGTTTGAAAACGAGATTATTTCGGTCGTCCATGGGGGTATTTGGAAAGGATAGAGGCATAAAATATTTTTGATAGCCTTTATTAAGAGTCGATCCAGCGATTAAAACATTGAAGATCGATTCATGGATCCAGAATTTTGTTTCATTCGATGACCATCCCGAATTTTCTAAATGAATCACTTGTTAATTCTTTTTGGAATTCGAATGCTAATTTAATTCTGAGTTCATGATGTTTTTCATGATTCTATTTGTTGCTCCATTGTTCATCTGCACAAATGTTGAACAGATATGTCCCTTTTCTTGTCGGACTTCGTCATTTTGAATTAAGTCCAAAAAAGCGTCATTTAATTCATTTTTATTGGAAACAGATATGCAGCCTTCTAAATGAACCAAAGCCGTTGCTTCGGCAAAATGGGAGTAATTCGGCCCAATTACAATTGGAACTCCAAAAGTGGCGGGTTCAAGTAAGTTATGGACGCCCGGATTTCCAAAACCACCTCCGACATAGGCAATGTCGGCGTAGCTGTAAATTTTGGTCAGAATACCGATGGTGTCGATAATGAAAACATCGAAATCATCCAGTTTTTTGCCTTCCTTTTTGGAAAACAGAACTACTTTCTTTGAAATCTTGTTTTTCAATTCCAGAATTTGCTCTGGTTTAATATTATGTGGAGCTATTATAAACTTAACGTCAAGGGAGGTTGTGTTTATAAAATCGATTAATGCGCTTTCGTCTTTTGGCCATGAACTTCCAACTACAATAGTCAATGTATTGTTTTTGAATTCGGCGATAAAATCCAGCGTATTGTCTTTTTCTAAAATGGCGGTAACTCTGTCAAAGCGTGTGTCGCCAGAAACGAGAGTGTTGGTTTTGCCTAATTGGAACAATAATTTTTTGGAGCTTTCATTTTGTACAAAAAAATAGGTAAAGGTGTCCAGTGCTTTTCTGTAAAAACCGCCATACCATTTGAAGAACATCTGATTTTCTCTGAAAATACCGGAAATTAAATAAGTCGGTATGCCCAGGTTCTTGAGTTCTTCCAGATAATTCAGCCAGTATTCATATTTAATAAAGAAAACAAGTTCGGGATGAACCAATGACAGAAAATGTTTAGCCTGCTTTTTAGTATCCAAAGGCAGGTAAACGGTCACATCAGCGACGGTGTTGTTTTTGCGCACTTCATAACCCGAAGGGGAAAAGAACGTAACCACAATTTTATGAAGAGGATATTTTTTTTTAATCTTTTCAATCACAGGCAATCCCTGTTCGTACTCGCCGAGCGACGCGGCATGAAACCAGATCGTTTTGTCGGTGGGTTGTATTTTTTGTTCCAAAGTGGGAAAGACTATTTTTCGGCCATCGACAAATAGTTTTATTTTTGGACTGAATAATGCAACCACTTTTAGGATCTGTGAAGTAAAAATCACAAACAAATTATAGAGAAACAACATAAGCTTTTATTTGAGTTGGCTAAATTACATCACTTTGAATAATTTTCATGGCTGTAACTCATAATAATAACTATTTTTGCACTTCGTTTAAAGCTAAAGTCGGTTTCTCTAAACCTTAAACTTTAGACTTTTAAACTTTAAACTAAATTTTGACAATGAAAAAAATACAAATGGTTGACTTAAAAAGTCAATACGAACATATCAAAGAAGCGGTAAACACATCTATTCAAGAAGTTTTAGATACGAATACCTATATTAATGGACCTCAGGTGCATTCTTTTCAAAAATCATTGGAAACATATCTTGATGTAAAACATGTAATTCCTTGTGCAAACGGAACCGATGCGTTGCAAATTGCGATGATGGGATTGGATTTGAAACCCGGAGATGAGGTAATTACAGCCGATTTTACTTTTGCAGCGACAGTAGAGGTCATTGCGTTGTTACAGCTTACTCCTGTTTTGATCGATGTCGAAAAGGATACTTTCAATATTTCTATTGAAGCGATAAAGAAAGCCATTACTCCAAAAACGAAAGCGATTGTTCCAGTGCATTTATTTGGTCAGGCTGCCAATATGGAGGAAATTATGAAAATTGCTGTAGAACATAATTTATATGTAATCGAAGACAATGCGCAAGCGATTGGAGCCAACTATAAATATGCCGACGGTTCAAAAAAGAAAGTGGGTACTATAGGTCATGTGGCTTCTACTTCCTTTTTTCCATCTAAAAACTTAGGATGTTATGGCGATGGTGGTGCAATTTTCACCAATGACGATGCATTAGCACATAAATTACGCGGGATTGTAAATCACGGAATGTACGAACGTTACCATCATGATGTTGTGGGGGTAAATTCAAGATTAGACAGTATCCAGGCGGCTGTTTTAAATGCCAAATTGCCAAATTTAGACAGTTACAACAATGCAAGACAGTCTGCAGCAAATGCATACAGTCAAGCACTGTCAAATCATAAAAATATTGTGACTCCTGTAGTTTTTGGAGAAAAGGACAGTCACGTTTTTCACCAATATACATTGAGAATTGTTGATGCAAACAGAGACGCTTTGATGCAACACTTGTTGGACAAAGGAATTCCATGTGCCATTTATTACCCAATTCCTTTGCATTTGCAAAAAGCCTATTTGGACTCAAGATACAAAGAAGAAGATTTTCCTGTGACGAATCAATTGGTAAAAGAAGTGATTTCATTGCCAATGCATACGGAACTGGATGCAGAGCAAATTAAGTTCATTACCGACAGTATTTTAGAATTTTTGAAATAAGCCATAATGTAAAGACGCACTATTGCGTCTTTTGTTTTTTATAATATCATGAAAATAGTAGTTACAGGAGGATTAGGCTTTATAGGTTCTCATACCGTGGTCGAATTGCAAAATGAAGGTTTTGAAGTCGTAATTGTTGACAATTTGTCCAACTCTTCGGAAGAAGTGTTAAAAGGCATCGTTGCAATTACAGGGAAAACTCCAATTTTTGAAAAATTGGATTTGCGTGAAAAAAGAGCTGTCCAAGATTTTTTTAAAAAGCATGATGATGTGGCTGGTCTAATACATTTCGCCGCTTCAAAAGCAGTTGGCGAAAGTGTAGAAAACCCTTTGTTGTATTATGAAAATAATATTAGCGCATTGGTTTATATTCTTCAGGAATTACAGCAAAAAACCGAAGCTAATTTTATTTTTAGTTCATCCTGTACCGTTTATGGTCAGGCCGAAGTGATGCCAATTACAGAAAATGCACCTGTCCAAGTGGCGATGTCGCCTTATGGGAACACCAAGCAAATGGGTGAAGAAATTATCGCAGATGTGGCTAAAGTGTCGGATATCAAAGCAATTTTGCTGCGTTATTTCAATCCAATTGGTGCGCATCCTTCGGGAAATATCGGGGAATTACCTCTTGGAGTTCCACAAAATTTAGTGCCGTTTATTACTCAAACTGGTTTTGGCTTGCGTCAGGAATTATCTGTTTTTGGTGATGATTATCCAACGCAGGATGGAACCTGTATCCGTGATTATATACATGTAGTAGATTTGGCGAAAGCCCATGTCATTGCATTACAGCGATTGTTGAATAAAAAAAATCTGGATAAAGTAGAAACGTTCAATCTGGGAACAGGGACTGGAAGTTCAGTTTTAGAAGTGATAAATAGTTTCGAAAAAGTGAGTGGTAAAAAACTCCCTTATAAAATTGTTCCTCGCAGAGAAGGAGATATTACCGAAGCATACGCCAATACCGATAAAGCAAATGATGTATTGGGCTGGAAAGCACAATCAACTTTGGACGAAGCGATGGCTAGTGCTTGGAAATGGGAACAAAAGATTCGTTCGTAGAGAAGCACTGCGGTACGTCTTTATATCTGATAAAAACCTAACTGTCAATTTGATAGTTAGGTTTTTTTTGTAAAATTATATAACAGATACTTAACGCAGCGCTAACGCTAATTGAAGGGGAATTGAATTTATTTGTCAAAAATATAAATTATGACCTCAATTCATGTTTTAAAAAGCGCAATTTTTTTGAGTGGCGCATTGTTGTTATTATCCTGCAATAAGGATGACCAGAATGATCCGGGAAATGGAAATGCAAAGTATCCCACGCTAACGGGTGCTAATCCTATAGTTGTTGCCCATCGTGGTGCATCGGGTTATTTGCCGGAAC